>ERZ1106915.81-NODE-81-length-144753-cov-6.819984_pt1 | contig 144753 bp, 94 predicted proteins | sample MGYA00403653_ERZ1106915 | MGnify/ENA primary metagenome ERZ1106915 (study PRJEB35170, sample SAMEA104062404) | human gut metagenome | biome: human gut; feature: human-associated habitat; material: faeces | place: Denmark | collected 2012-06-06 ...
CCGACGTCACCGAGTTCAAGGTCGCCGGCGCCAAGGCCTACTGGGCCCCGGTGCTCGACTTCTGCACGAAGGAGATCGTGGCGAGCGACATATCGACCTCGCCGGACCTCGCCCAGCAGCACAGGATGCTCGACCGGCTCCTCGAGGCCCTGCCCGACGGGGCGGCGCCGACCATGCACTCGGACATGGGCTGGCAGTACCAGCACGAGTCCTACACCTCCAGGCTGGAGGGGGCGGGCATCACCCAGAGCATGTCGCGCAAGGGGAACTGCATCGACAACGCCGCCACCGAGCAGCTCTTCGGCCACGTGAAGGACGAGTTCTACCGCGGCAGGGAGTGGGGCAGCTTCGAGGACTTCAAGCGCGACCTGGAGGGGTACATAGTCCATTGGAACACGCGGCGCAGGCAGGTAAGATTGAAGGGCCTGACGCCGGAGGAGTTCCGGAGCCGGGCCCTTGCGGCGTAGTCGCTATTTGTTCAGTCCAAGTTTCGGGGCGCAGTTCACTGCCCCCTTTGTGGTGGTTTTTGGCGCGGATGGGTTAGTTGAGGGCGGCTTGGGCTAGGCGGGCTTCGGCGGCCTCCTCGGTGACGCCCAATGCCACGGCGAACTCCTCGATGGAGCGGCGCTTGGCTTCCTTGAGTACACGCATATAGTAAGAGCTGGGCTTTTTATCGGCTTCCTCGGCCTGGCGAATGCGGTGCATCATGGTCTTTGCCACGCGGACCGTCTCGGGCGCGCCCAGCTTGAGCTGCTGCTTAAAGTGCGTCTCCTCAAGCGAGCTGTTACGCTCGGTAAAGGTGTCGCACTCCAGCTCGTCATAGTGGCTCAGCAGGTGCTCGGCATCTTGCTGGGAGATGGCGGCATGCAAACGATCGGCCTGCGCCACGGGGTACATGAGGATCGTCTGCGCATGTCCCTGCTTGGTCTCGAGCAACAGCATGGGCTGCGGCGTGTCGTCCCTAAAACCGACGACGGTGCAGACTCCCTGACCCGGATGAATGACGTGTTGACCGATTGAGAACATGCTACCTCCAACTTATACGAATTTGCGTATGTCTAGAATACCACGCTGACGTGCGGAAACCCTTACTTTATGCAGGAAAAGCACACAACTCCGATAGGTAAGAGTATTCGATAAAAGACACAGCTCATTCACACCTTTATGCATTTTCAACGCGTGCATAATCTGCAGGCAGACCGGCATCTTTGAGAGACTCCATACAAGCTGTAGTCAATTTTGTGCATATGCAATTTCGATTGGCTTTACCCTGCGATAGTGCCCGTCGCTTGTGATAGAGTGCTACAAACTCTGGCTTTTGCCCTACGAGTGACCAAGAGCTCGGGGGCTTTAACACAAGGAGGATCTATGCCCGAGAAGATTGAAGAGCTGGTACGCGCTGCGCTTGCTGCGGCCCAGGAGGCCGGCGACCTTTCCGCATTTGAACTTGACGATTGCGCTATCGAGCGACCGGCTGACACTTCTCATGGCGAGTGGACCTCCACCATGGCCCTGAAGTCCGCCAAGCTGGCTCACTGCGCCCCGCGCAAGATCGCCGAGGCCATCGTTGCCCATATGCCCGAGGACCCCGCGATTGAGAAGGTCGAAATCGCAGGCCCCGGCTTTATCAACTTCTACCTCTCCGTTGCCGTCAAGAATGCCATCTTTGGCGAGGCTCGCGAGAAGGGCATGGACTTCGCTAAGTCCAACGTCGGTGGTGGCCTGAAGACCCAGGTCGAGTTCGTTTCCGCCAACCCCGTCGGCCCCATGCACATCGGCCACGGCCGCTGGGCCGCGCTGGGCGACTCGCTCTGCCGTGTTATGGACCACGCCGGTTATGAGATCCAGCGTGAGTTCTACATCAATGACCACGGCTCTCAGATGAACACCTTCGGCAACTCCATCAGCACGCGCTATATGCAGCTTGCCGACATCATCGCCAAGCAGGGCGTTGATATCGAGGAGGCTCACAAGCTGCTGATCGCCGACCGTGACGCCTTTGTTGCCGACGAGAACGACGAGCACCCCGAGACCCATCCGTATCAGGACAACTTTGCCGAGACTCTGGGCAAGGACTCCTACGGCGGCGACTACATCATCGACGAGGCTGCCGAGTTCTGGCGTACTGACGGCGACAAGTGGGTCAATGCCGATCCGCAGGAGCGCATGGAGAGCTTCCGCGAGCGCGGCTATGTGAAGATGGTCGACAACATGCGCGACCTCTGCCACGCCGTCAATTGCGACTTCGATCGTTGGTACTCCGAGCGCTCGCTGTACGTGAAGGACACCGAGGGCGAGACCGCCGGTACCTCTGCCGTCGACCGCGCTTTTGAGAAGCTCGACAAGATGGGCTACCTCTACACCAAGGACGGCGCCCTGTGGTTCCGCTCCACCGATCTGGGCGACGACAAGGACCGCGTCCTGATCAAGTCCGACGGCGAGTACACCTACTTCGCCTCCGACGTCGCCTATCACTGGGATAAGTTCCAGCGCGTCGATCACGTCATCGACATCTGGGGCGCCGACCACCACGGTTACATCGAGCGCGTCCGCTGCGTCTGCGACGCTCTGGGTTACCCCGGCAAGTTCGAGGTTCTACTGGGCCAGCTCGTCAACCTGCTGCGTAACGGCAAGCCCGTCCGTATGTCCAAGCGCAAGGGCACCATGGTGACCCTGCAGGAGCTCGTCGACGAGGTCGGCTCCGATGCCGCTCGCTACACGCTCATCTCCAAGAGCTCCAACCAGATGGTCGACTTCGACATTGAGGCCGTTAAGAAGCGCGACAACTCCAACCCGGTCTATTACGTGCAGTACGCTCACGCTCGCGTCTGCTCCATCCTGCGCCGTGCCGCTGACGTAACGCCTGAGCAGGCCGACGAGATGGGCATGAAGGCCGTTGCCGCCAAGGCCATCGGTGAGAACGTCGATTACTCGCTGCTGACCGACCCGACCGAGCTCGCCCTTTCGCGCAAGCTTAACGAGCTTACCGACCTGATCGCCAGCTGTGCTCGCGACCGCGCTCCGTTCCGTCTGACGCACTTTGCCGAGGAGCTCGCCGGTGACTTCCACAGCTTCTACGCTGCCTGCCAGGTTCTGCCGAGCGAGGGCCGTCCCGTCGACCCCGAGCTTTCGCGTGCCCGTCTGGCCGCTTGTGATGCCGTCCGTGTGACGCTCGCCCTGGTGCTCACCCTCGTTGGCGTTTCCGCGCCCGAGCAGATGTAATCTGCGGGTCATTTGACCGTGTAGGTTTGGTTTAACTGAGCCCTATAAGCCCGATCTCCTACGGAGGTCGGGCTTTTTTCGCAAACGCCGACGTATTGATGAATTTGGAACTGCTGGAAATACGAAACTATGCCGGTTTACTACGATGAATTGAGGAATTCTAACCACGCCGGCTTTTTGCTAAAAAGTGCAAGGCATCTACCTGCGGTTTTAGTTCAACAAGTTTCGGAGTGGTCGCGGTTGAGCGATTCATCGTAGTAAACCGCCATAGTTTTGGCGGAGGCAGTCAGATTTGTGGGTGGCAAACAAAGAGTGTCCCTTTTGACTAGTCGTTTAAGAACGTCCCCCCAATGACTAAGTTGCAGGTGGCGGCGGTTGTGTTACACTAACGCTGCGTAGTTGACGCAATCATCTCGATACAGATCAATGATGTCCGTCGTTTTGAACGGAACTAGACTGTTTAGCCGCCCTGAAGGTTTATGCAGGGAGCATGTGATCACAGGGCTTGAAAAGAAAGTTGAGCAAACACTGTGTCTGATCAACAGCAAGAAAACGAAATAACGACGACGCAGGCCGCTCCCGCTGCACCGGTTGCGTCGGACCAGGTCGCGGCGCCCGCGCAAGCCTCGGCTCCTGAGACGCCTAAGGCTGCTTCGACGCCTATGCCTGTGGCGGCTGAGAAGGCCGTGCCTGCAACTGGTGAGGAGGCTGCTCCGGCAAAGCCCAAGCTCACGCGCCACACGGCCAAGCCTGCCACTGACGGCGAGGAGGTCGCCAAGCCCAAGCGCCGTACCACGCGCACGACGCGCGCCAAGCGCACCGTTGCAGCTGACTCCTCGGCGCCGATTTCCGATGAGGTCGCGCAGGCACGTGCGTTGGCGCAGATTAGCGAGGCTCAGGTGGTGCGCGCCCGCCGTCGTGCTGCCGAGCGCGAGGCCGCGGCTCTGACCGAGCTTGCAGCTCCGTCTGTGCCCGAGACCCCTGCCGCAGACCTGCCGACCGAGAAGCCGGCACTGCGCACACGCCGCCGCACGGCTGCTAAGGCCGAGCAGGTTGCGGAACAGGTAACCCCCGAGCTCACTGAGGCTTCGGTCCGTTCCGCGGCAGGGGAGGGCGCATCGCCTGCTGAGCCCGCTGTGCCTGTCGAGGCCAGCGAAGTTCCCGTTGTCGATCCGGCTTTGCGCCCGCACCGTCGCGGTCGCAAGCCCAAGGCCTTCGTCGAGGCAGAGAAGGCCGCAGCCGCAGCCGCCGCCGCTCGGGATGCTGCGGCGACCGCCGAGTCTGCAACCGCTGCCGATGCACCCGTCCAGGATGCTACGACTTCCGAGGCCGCTCCCGCCGATGCCGAGCCCGCCGACGTCCGCCCCGGTCGCAGCCGTCGCACTGCTGCTAAGCGCACGTCCAAGGCTAAGGCTGCCAAGAAGAGTGCGTCCGAGGATTCCGCCGAGATGACCGCCGATGCATCGATTGATGCCGCCGAGCCCCAGGACGTCGAACAGCCTGCGTCCGAGAAGCCCAAGCGCGGTCGCAAGAAGTCCGCTAAGGCCAAGGCGTCCGAGCAGCAGGCTGATGCCGAAGCGCAGGTCGATACCGGCGCCGAGGCCAATGACGCCGCCGCAACCGATGGTGCCGCCCCCGCTGAGGGCGAAGACGGCACTCGTCCCAACCGTCGCCAGCACAAGCGCAACGACGAGCGCAACGAGCGTAAGGACGACCGCCGCAACCGCCAGCGCGATCGCAAACAGCGCAACAAGGAGCGTAATGCCGCTCCCACCGAGCCCACGCTTTCGCGCGAGGAACTCGCGGCCATGAAGGTCGCTGAGCTGCGCGAGAAGGCTAAGGAGTTCGAGATCGAGACGACCGGCAAGAAGAAGGCCGAGCTCGTCGAGGAAATCTACGTCACCGCTGCGAAGGCCGAGGGCTTCCGCGACATCAAGGGCATTCTGCAGATTCGCCCGGACAGCTCCGGCATCATCCACGCCCATGGCTACATGAAGTCCAACGACGACGCCTTCGTGCCCGCCTACCTCATCCGCTCCGCGCGCCTGCGCACGGGCGATGTCATCGAGGGCTCGCTGCGTCCTTCGCGCGGCGGCGACAAGCGCGCCGGCCTCGCCAAAATCACGACCGTCAACGGTCTGGACCCCGAGCAGATTCGCAACCGTCCCAAGTTCGGCGATCTCACCCCGGTCTATCCCAACGAGCCGCTGCGCATGGAGCACGGCAAGGACTCCATTACCGGTCGCGCCATCGACATCGTGTCACCGATCGGCAAGGGCCAGCGCGGCCTGATCGTGTCCCCGCCCAAGGCCGGCAAGACCACGATCCTCAAGAAGATCTGCCAGTCTATCTCGATTAACAACCCCGAGGTGCACCTCATCTGCCTGCTCGTCGACGAGCGCCCCGAAGAGGTCACCGATATGCAGCGTTCCATCAAGGGCGAGGTTGTGGCGTCGACCTTCGATATGCCTGCCGACAACCACACCCGCGTGGCAGAGCTCGTCATCGAGCGCGCCAAGCGCATCGTAGAGCTGGGTGGCGACGTCGTGGTGGTGCTCGACTCCATCACGCGCCTCGCCCGCGCCTACAACTTGGCGGCGCCCGCCTCGGGCCGCATCCTTTCGGGCGGCGTCGATTCGGCGGCCCTATATCCGCCCAAGCGCTTCCTGGGTGCAGCCCGCAATATCGAGAACGGTGGCTCGCTTACCATCCTGGCCTCTGCCCTCATCGACACCGGTTCCAAGATGGACGAGGTCATCTTTGAGGAGTTCAAGGGCACCGGCAACATGGAGCTTAAGCTCGACCGCGACCTGGCCGACCGCCGCATCTTCCCGGCTATCGACCCCGTTGCCTCCGGTACGCGTAACGAGGACCTGTTGGTCGACGAGCAGATGCGTCCGTTTGTCTTTGGTCTGCGTCGCATTCTTGCCGGCATGAACAACACCGAGCGCGCAGCCGCATCGTTTATCAAGGGTCTTAAGGGCACCAACACCAACCAGGAGTTCCTGGTGCGTTCGGCCAAAAAACACAGCGACTACGAGCAGACGTTCTAGGTTGTCATCCACGCGCAGCGATAGTCATCAATGCGATAAAGGGTCGGGGCTTTGAGCCTCGGCCCTTTTCCATAGCGCCGCTCCGCGCTTATTTTTGACCGTAAGACCGACGAGCAGCAGGTTTCCCGTTTCAATCCGACATCGTCACTTGCAATCGACAGGGCGGTTTCGCATAATAACTTTTAAGCTTCGCGACGGAAAACGCAGATGAAACGAACCATATACCGTTGCTTTGGGGCATAGCCCCGCTTCATCTTCTCTCGCGCAGCCAACTGAATGATGCGATTTGGGTGCTGGAAGATGGGGAGAGCTCATGGCTTCTTCTGATGCAACACAACGAGCAGTCCTTGCCGGACTTTCGTGCGGGATCGGCCTTGCCGCTCCCGTGGTTATGTATGCCGCGACGCTGCCGTTTTCGTCGGTGAACGAGACGGTCGTGGCGGGTGCGGTTCCCTTCGCCGTGGGCGCGGTGGCGGGCGTGGGTATCTATGCCGCCTCGCTGGGTATCTCCGAGTATCGTGCGCAGCGTGAAGAGCGTCTGTTCCAGCCCGATGCCATGGGCGGTGCCGCCAATCTCAATCAGCATCAAAGCGAGTTCAAGACCGCCTCGATTCCAGCTCAGCAGCAGGATGCGACTCCATACGCTGCGGCTTCTGCTTCTCAGGCTCAGTCGGAGCAGTCTACCTCGGCATTCCTTTCCGGCCTGACTGGTGCGTTCCAGCGCCGTCATGCCGATGATGGTGTCCCTACCATCGCTCGAGCCGCAGATGCCATGGACGAGGCCGAGGCTTGGTCCATGATCGACAGTATGCTCGACGACGATTCGCCGGTGAGCTGCGACCCTGCACGCTCGCGCGACGTCTATCAAGTCGCCATCGACGAGCTTACCAATGGCGGACAGACCGGCTCCTTCAATCGCGATGACATCGCCGCCGCGGCACGTGCCGTATCGGGCTCCCAGGCCGCCCCTGCGGGCAGCACGGCGGCTTTCGTGGCACTCGTTGCCAACGCGGCATCCAATAACGCCTACAGCGCTACCTCGACGGACGCGAACGCTTTTGCCGATAATTCGTACGTTGATGAAGCCATGACCGCGGACGAGGAGGTCGTTGCCGCCCGCCGTGCCGCCGAAAGCTCGCTTTGGGGCGCTCCTGCCCAGCAGCAGGCGGCTGAGGCTGCGCCGTACAACGCAAACCTCGCCAGCATGCCTATCATCTCCGGTGCCGCGGACATCGATCTCGATGACCTCGATGAGCCTGCAGCCATCACCGCATCGATTGATGCCCAAGATCGCATCGACACCGGCGACCTTCCGGACGCCTCGCTCGAGGTTGATGTCCCCATGGCCGACTACTCGGGCCACGAGGACATGTGGGCCGCCGCCACCGCGATTCTGGATGAGATCGACGAGCCTGCTCCTGTTACGGCCCCCGCTCCCGTCGCTGCCCCTCAGCCTGCTGCACCCGCCTATGTCGGCCGTCACAGCGCTGTGTTCCCCGAGGATACCGCCCGTATCTCGCGCGAGGGCATCGAGCGAGCCGAGGCTATTGCCGCCGGCATTATGGAAAATCGTCGTCACGAGCGCGTCAATCAGATCCTCGAGGAAGAGATCGAGCGCCTGCAGTCCTCTACCGCCAAGCGTACGGGCCGTGCCTATCTGAGCGTTATCGAGGGCGGTACCGCCAGCTTCGCGCCGCTCTGCGCGGAGGCATAACTTCTGCATGGTTAAGATCAATCGAAAATGGGCGGTTGTAACCTGCCTGATGGCGCTCTTGATTTGGGGCAATTCGCTGGTTCCCGGCTCGGGGTCGGGCTCGCTGAGCCTAACGGTCATGGAAGCTATCCGCGGTTTCCTGCACGGCGTAGGACTTCCATATGCATGGGTGACCAACTTTGTTGTTCGCAAGTGCGCGCATTTTACCGAGTATATGGTGCTCGGCATCTTGGCAACGCACGCCTTTGATTTTGAGGGCCGGCGCACCTTTGACGTGCTGCTGCCCACGGCGGTGTTCCTGCTGCTGATTCCCTCGATCGACGAGACGATTCAGCTCTTTGTGCCGGGACGCGCCGGCATGATCACCGATGTGATGATCGACTGCTGTGGTGCGGCAACGGGCGTTGTGCTCCGATATCTCTTTCGGTCGCTGATGTGCCTCAAAAAGGCCGCCTAGGACGTATTGTTTGGTCCTAGGCGGCCTTTTTTATTTGAGGACTTATATGAGGCGTGGTGGCGTCGTTCCGTAGGTCGGATTTGCCGGGCGCGCCACGCCCTGTGGGTGCGTCTGCTACTGAAGCGCCTGTGCGCCCAGGGCCAGGCAGCCCATAATGCCCTGCTTGCCCTCGAGGCTGTTGTTGACGATGTAGCTATCGATGTCGGCCATCTCGGGCGTGACGATGTAGCCGTTGAGCATCTCGGCGCACTTCTTGCGTGCGAGCGGCACGATGGGGGTGTGGTCGGCCACGCCGCCACCGATGACGATCTTCTGCGGTGCGTAGCACAGGATGTAGGTCATGAGCGCCTGCGCCAGATAGCCGGCGAGCAGGTCCATGGCCTCCGGGTCATCGGCCATCTCTCCGGCGCTCTTGCCACCCCAGCGCTTTTTAACGCCGGGGCCGGCGATGAGGCCCTCGAGGCAGTTGTCGTGGAAGGGGCAGCCGCTGTGCTCGCCAATGGTGTCGCGCGGGTCGCGCGTGACCAGGATGTGACCGGCCTCGGGGTGCATCATGCCGTGCACGAGCTGGCCGCCCGAAAGCACGCCGGCGCCCACGCCGGTGCCGATGGTCAGATACACCACGTCCGTGAGGCCTTGGGCGCAACCAAAGGTGACCTCGCCCAAGCAGGCGACGTTGACGTCGGTATCGTAGCCGCAGGGAATGTCGAGCTCGTTTTGAATGGTGCCCAGCAGGTCAAAGTAGCGCCATGCCGTCTTGGGGGTCTCCAAGATCTTGCCGTACTGGGGCGAGGCGGGGTTGACTGCGGTGGGGCCAAAGGCGCCGATGCCCAGCGCGGCGATGCCCTTGTTCGCAAACCATGCGTTGACGGCCTCGACGGTCTCCTGCGGGGTCGTGGTCGCGATCTGCTCGCACTCCAGGACTATACCGTCTGCATGGCCCGTGGCGCAGACCATCTTGGTGCCGCCGGCCTCGAGCGCTCCGATAAGCTGCTGCTCTGCCATAGTGTTCCTCTCTCCGTGACGAGTTGCTCTGTCACTAAAGTATAGCGCTCTAAACCTATTAAGAAAGCGCTATAAAAAGAAGCCTCACAACGCGGTGGGCGGTGCGAGGCTTTTTTGGTTCCTTTAGTTGTCGGGCTGTCCTTACCAGCGCGGGTTGATTTTATCACGTAGCGACTTAAGGTTCTCAAGCGCAGCGTTGAGCGTCTCGTCTCGCTTGGCAAAGTGGAAACGAATCAGATGGTTGACGGGCTCGCGGAAGAAGCTCGAGCCCGGAACGGCGCCCACGCCCACCTTGGACGCGAGGTCCTCGCAGAAGTCGAGGTCGCTGTCGTAGCCAAACTCCGAGATATCCATCATCACGTAGTAGGCGCCCTGCGGCACGTTATGCTCAAGACCGATGCTATCGAGCCCCTGGCAGAACAGGTCGCGCTTGGCGGTGTAGAGGTCGAGGACCTCCTGGTAATAGCTGTCGTCGAAGTTGAGGGCGGTGACGACGGCCTCTTGCAGGGGAGCGGCGGCGCCTACGGTGAGGAAGTCGTGGACCTTTTTGATGCGCTCGGTGATTTCGGCGGGAGCGATGGTGTAGCCCAGGCGCCAGCCGGTGATGGAGTAGGTCTTGGACAGCGAGCTGCAGCTGATGGTGCGTTCGAACATACCGGGCAGCGTGGCCATGTACACGTGCTCGTGGGGCGTGTAGACGATGTGCTCGTAGACCTCGTCGGTAATGCAGTAGGCATCGTACTTTTTGCACAGGTCGGCGATAAAGTTGAGCTCCTCGCGGGTAAAGACCTTGCCGCAGGGGTTGGACGGGTTGCACAGGACGATCGCCTTGGGATCGTTGTCGCGGAAGGCCGCCTCGAGGACCTCACGGTCGAAGTCAAAGGTGGGCGGGTTGAGCGGCACGTAGATGGGCTCCGCACCCGAAAGGATCGTGTCGGCGCCGTAGTTCTCGTAGAACGGCGAGAAGATGACGACCTTGTCGCCGGGGTTTGTGACCGTCATCATGGCGGCCATCATAGCCTCGGTGGAGCCGCAGGTGACCACGATGTTCTCGTTGGGGTTGATCGGCATGCCCATAAAGTGCTCCTGCTTGGCGGCAAGCGCCTCGCGCATGGCCTGGGAGCCCCAGGTGATGGAGTACTGGTGGTAGAGTGGCTTGGGGTCGGCGGCGATGGTGCCCAAGCTGTTGAGCAACTGCGCCGGGGGATCGAAGTCGGGGAAGCCCTGCGAGAGGTTGACGGCGCCGTACTTATTGGAGATGCGCGTCATGCGGCGGATGACCGAATCGGTAAATGTCGCCGTACGGTTGGAGAGTTCTTTCATGCTTGTCCTTTCGAGCATTTGCAGTGGGGCAAGTTTACTCCTATGAAACCGGTGGGAATTGCTCGAAACGCGCTCGAAAAACTCTTTTCAAAATTCTTGAAAATTGGGGCTTGCATCGCGTGGCGTTCCTTGCAATAATAGTCGAGCGCGAAGCGCACAGGACACGGTGGGTGTAGCTCAGTTGGCTAGAGCGACGGGTTGTGGTCCCGTAGGTCGAGGGTTCGAGTCCCTTTACCCACCCCAGTTCTTGCTTCGTGTTGATATCGGGTCGTTAGCTCAGTTGGTAGAGCAGGGGACTCTTAATCCCAAGGTCCAGGGTTCGACCCCCTGACGGCCCACCACACGATATCTCCTCTAAAGTCCGCCACAACGGACTTTAGCTTTGGGTCGTTAGCTCAGTTGGTAGAGCAGGGGACTCTTAATCCCAAGGTCCAGGGTTCGACCCCCTGACGGCCCACCAAAGCATGTTAAAGCGACTGGCTTCGGCTGGTCGCTTTTTTGTTGACCTCACATGGGGTCGAACCCGAAAGGGCGCAGACACATTTAAAGTCGAGCCTGCCCTGGGGGTCGGTAAAACCTGCGCGTCTGCACGGCAAAGTATGCCTGGGCGAGCGCGATCTCTGGCTTGTTTGAATCTCCGTTCTGGGCGATTAAATAGCATGCATAGCGCGTAAGTTTGTAGTCTTTAACCGCGCGAGCGGCGACACCGGCAGTTACCATTTTCGTGGTGTCACGAAAATGGGAATCAACTGGAGTTTTGTTTGTTTCGCACGAGACCTTTGCCCTCTTAACAACTTCGGCGAAGTTCTCCCATCGAGTGTATCCCATGGGTTCCATTAAATCGCGTGCGAGCCAATACTCAACGCCGTCTTCCACATTGGCGTAGCTATCAAGTTTGACACGCCACTTCTCGATATCTCTACTGTCCATATCTCCTCCTCGCTGGTCTATTGTCTATGCGGGCTTTGCCCGCTCTGTATTCAGAATAAGGATACGCTGCCGTGCGGACACGAATGGGCCCCGTGTCATTTCGAGCTCACGGGGCCTATAGATATCGATTAGTTGTGTTCTGCTTTAGATAGGTGTCCAGTTTAGTCCGCTCGATAATGGGAACCGAGACTTTCGGTTCGCTTGCGCATAGCTTTGACCATTTCCTGTGCTAGTTGAATCTGCGATTGCAGGCGGGCGAGGGCTGCGACTTCGCTGTCCTGAGCGTTTCGCATGCTCAGAGTCGTTGCTTCCGCCTTCAGGCTCTCAATCTCCTGCAGCGCTGTGTAGAGGCCCGTCTCGGTGCGGTTGATCATGCAATAGGTACTCATCGTATGCTTAAGGCTGCGTGTCAGGCGTTCGGCATCTGTTGTGGCAATGCCGTACTGGGGGAGGGCGATATCCGCCTTCAGGGCTGCCTCAGGTGCATTCTGTGCTGCCTGGGCTGCCGATGCGCCCGCGATGCGCCCGAATACGATGCCATTGGCACTCGACAAGCCGCCGATGCGGTCGGCCCCGTGCATGCCGCCTGTTGCCTCGCCGCAGGCGTAGAGGCCCTTAACGCCCGTGTACGCGGTCTTGTCGATCTTGATGCCGCCGTTGGCAGCATGGGCATACATCGCCACGCGCATCTCGTCGGTCGGCGCGATGCCGTGCTCGTCCTGTAGCCAGGTGGCAAAGGTCTGCACAAACTCAGGGACGTCCTCGCGGGGGAAGTCGTAGTGGAGCGCCAGGCCTTCGGCGCCTGCTTGATCGATGGCAAGATCGATGGCGCGGGAAGCCAGACGCGAAGTGAAGGGACCATATCCAGAGCGTTGCTCGAGCAGATTGTCCAGCTTGTCGTCGGCGATATCGACCGGCTGGTCGAACTTGACGTATCGCCAGGTTTTCTCGTTAAAGACAAGGTTTCGCTTGGGCTCGATGAAGCCGGGCATCATCTGCATGAACTCTATATTGGTAAGGGACGCACCGTGCGCCAGCGCGATGGCCTGTGATGAGCTGAGCACGTCGGCGGAAGTGAGGCTGCGCTCGAATAGGCCACCCGTGCCGCCCGCAGCAATGATAGTGGCCTTGGCTGCCATAGGCACGAGATGCTCGCTTGCGCGGTCGTAGAGCACGGCGCCGACAATCTTTCCATTCGTATCTTCAACGAGGTCTATAAGCTCGTGGCGGGGGAGCAGGCGAATGCCGAGCGACTCGATCCGGGTCGTCAGAGCGTCCTCAAGGGGCTTACGGGTGAGGCCGCGCCACATGCGCGTCTTGTGGTCAAAACAGGGGATAAATTGCTTTTGCTGGGCGCTCTCAGCGCTTTGCGGACGCTGGAGCTCAACGCCTAGGTCTTGCTCGAGCCATTCAATTGCTTGGGGAATGCTGTGGACAAACGTCTGGACAAGCTCGGGGTCGGCGACGCCGCCACCAACGGTCTGGATGGTATCGATGAGGTCTTGTTCGTCGTCTTCGTTAACGGGTCCGATAAGCCCCAGGCCCCAGGTTCCGGGGAAGAAGCTCGATCCACTCATAGTCTTTCCGGCGCTTGCCACAGTGACGGTTGCACCCGTGCGTGCCGCTTCGATGGCGGCGCAAAGGCCCGCAATGCCAGATCCAATTACCAGTACGTCAGTCGATTCCATCGGATTCCTTTCTCGTCCGGCGCATTGTCGCACGGGTGATCGGCAATGGGGCCGCAAAGACTCGGCAAATCGGTAAAGGGCAAATATGGCAGGTGGGCGTCATAGGCGCGTGACGGTTCCGTCTCGCTGCAACTCATATTCCCCTGCAGCTGATATATCGGTAGTAGATGGTCTTGCGACGGGGTAGCTAAAATAGTCCCGTCCCAAATTAGCTACCCCTCTGGAAGAAAAAAGAGCCGCTACCCAGATGGGTAGCGGCTCCAAAGCTCAACTATATGAGCATCGCGCGGGCGCGATTAGGCCTTGAGGGCCTCCTCGACGGCGACGGCGCAGGCGACGGTGGCACCGACCATGGGGTTGTTGCCCATGCCGATGAGACCCATCATGTCGACGTGCGCAGGCACGGAGGAAGAACCGGCGAACTGGGCGTCGGAGTGCATGCGGCCCATGGTGTCGGTCATGCCGTAAGAGGCAGGGCCGGCGCCCATGTTGTCCGGGTGCAGGGTACGGCCAGTGCCGCCACCAGAAGCGACGGAGAAGTACTTCTTGCCAGCCTCGAGGCGCTCCTTCTTGTAGGTGCCAGCGACGGGGTGCTGGAAGCGCGTGGGGTTGGTGGAGTTACCGGTGATCGAGATGTCGACGTTCTCGTGCCACATGATGGCAACGCCCTCGCGGACGTCGTCGGAGCCGTAGCAGTTAACGGCAGCGCGGGGACCATCGGAGTAAGGGATGGTCTCGACGACCTTGAGCTCGCCCGTGTAGTAGTCGAACTGGGTCTTCACGTAGGTGAAGCCGTTGATGCGGGCGATGATCTGGGCGGCGTCCTTGCCCAGACCGTTCAGGATAACGCGCAGCGGCTTCTTGCGAGCCTTGTTGGCGTTCAGAGCCAGGCCGATAGCACCCTCAGCGGCAGCGAAGGACTCGTGGCCGGCCAGGAAGGCGAAGCACTCGGTGTCGTCGGAGAGCAGCATAGCGCCCAGGTTGCCGTGGCCCAGACCGACCTTGCGGTCCTCGGCGACGGAGCCGGGAACGGTGAAGGCCTGGATGCCCTCGCCGATGATGGCGGCAGCCTCAGAAGCGGACTTGGCGCCACGCTTGACAGCGAGAGCGCAGCCGAGGGTGTAGGCCCACTCGGCGTTCTGGAAGGCGATGGACTGGGTGTTGTTGACGATCTCACGCGGGTTGAAGCCCTTGTCGGTGCAGATCTGCAGAGCTTCCTCGAGGGAGGCGATGTCGTTGTCGGCGAGGCACTTGTTGATCTTGTCAGCGCGGCGCTCGTAACCTTCGAACGTAACAGTCATAGTTATTTCCCTCCCTTTCTACTCGTGAACCGGGAACACGCTGGCGACGGAGTGAGTCTCCTCGTCGGTGCGCGGGTCGATGTACTTGGCAGCGTTCTCCCACTGACCATAGTGGCCCATAGCGCCAGCGATGGCCTCCTCGGGGGTCTTGCCGGCCTTGACGGCGTCGGTGAACTTGCCGAGGTTCAGGAACTCGAAAGCGATGATCTCGTTCTTGTCGTTGAGAGCCATGCGGGTGACGTAGCCCTGAGCGAGCTCGAGGTAACGAGCGCCCTTGGCCTTGGTGCCGAACATGGTGCCGACCTGAGAGCGAAGGCCCTTGCCGAGGTCGTCGAGGGAGGCGCCCACGGGCAGGCCGCCCTCGGAGAACGCGGTCTGGCTGCGGCCGTAAACGATCTGCAGGAAGATCTCGCGCATAGCAACGTTGATGGCGTCGCAGACGAGGTCGGTGTTGAGGGCCTCGAGGATGGTCTTGCCGGGAAGGATTTCGGAAGCCATGGCGGCAGAGTGGGTCATGCCCGAGCAGCCGATGGTCTCAACGAGGGCCTCCTCGATGATGCCGTCCTTGACGTTCAGCGTGAGCTTGCAGGCGCCCTGCTGGGGTGCGCACCAACCCACACCGTGCGTAAGACCGGAGATGTCGGAAATCTCCTTAGCCTGGACCCACTTGCCCTCCTCGGGGATGGGTGCGGGGCCGTGGTATGCACCCTTGGCAACGGGGCACATGTTCTCCACTTCCTGTGAGTACTGCATGCCTCTCCTCTCTATCGTGTTGGCGTCCCGTCTGGGGGTCGTGGCTGGCGATTGCCGGGCGACCCTTCGAAAGGGACATGACATGCAGCCCCTATAATACCGCGAAATGCACGGAATATTCGGCGAACGGCTCAGTTTTCGTAGCGAGAAGCGCGGAACTTTCAATTGAAACGGTTTAACTATATGTTCTGTGGTCGCGAACTTCCGTAGAGGGGGTTCGTCTTGGGCAAGCTTTTGGTCAGCTCTTGTAAGCGTTGCAGGGGTTGACCTGTTGCAACGGTGCCGTTCGCCGCTTGTTTACTGCCTTTGGCCGCGCGAGAGTATTGTTTTGCGTGAATGTTTTGATGGCACGCTTCAATCGTGCTGTATTTGATGGTAAGCAGATCCCGGCGAAGGGAGCGCCATGCAGCGCGTTTGGAGAACGGTTACCGGCTTTTACCATGTGTGTGCAAGCGGCACGGGCAAGCAGCTCATTTTTGAGGGCGATGAAGACCGGTGGGCGTTTTTGGAGCTGATGCGCGAGTGCGGCCGCGAGGCCCAGGTGACGATTGTGGCGTGGTGTCTCATGAGCGACTGCGTGGATCTGGTGCTTTTGGATTACGAGGACGAAATGAGCGCAGCCATGCAGCGGCTGCTGTTGACGTATGCTCGTCGGTTCAATAAGCGCACTGGGCGTTCGGGCTGCCTATTTCGTGAACGTTTTGAGCGCCGCTCGCTCGATACTGACCGGCAGGTGATGGAGGCTATTCGCTACGTGCATGCTAATCCGCAGGGGGCGGGTATTAGCCTAGTTGAGCGTTATCCGTGGAGCAGCTTTGTCGAGTATCTACGGGCCTATGACAACGATATGACGAGGGGATTTTCCGACCCGTCTTGCGTGCTTGAGCTTTTTGGTTCTGCCAAGGCCTTTATTGCCTATTCGCTTTCGAAGCCCGATGCCTGCGAGCCTGCGATGCCCGATCTGGAAGAGGCGGAGTGGGAGCGGCACGCCTTTGCCGAAAAGCTGGCGAAGGGTCTCGGGGTTCCGCTCCACGAGGTTAAAGCCGCATCGTCGGCGCAGCGCAATATCGTTATTCTTGGATTGCATGATGCCGGATTTACGGTGCGTCAGATTGAGCGGTATACGGGTATTGGCAAAAGTACCGTTTCTCGCATTGTGCGCGCCCGTGCGCCAGCGGCGGTGCTGACTGGTGGAAACGTGGTGTAGGGCCGCCTGTGCACCGCAGCCGGGGTCGCCCATACGCCACAGCCTTTGTTCTAAAAGCTTGGTACGGTAACTGCGCATCTATTGGTACGGTAACTGCGCATCTAGATTTGCATAGAACGGTCGCCTTCATGCATAAAATAACGGCTTAGTTCTGTTTTGCCTGTGCCTACCCCCGTCTACTCCGTGCAAAAAGCGGGGTATTCAACATCGTGGTACTGTCGGCACCGTCGCAATCTTGAAACATACGGGCTCCGAAGCTATTTGTGCCTACCGATGAGCCTCCGAAGCTCATGTTTGCGCCCCCTGAGACCTCGATGCTTGTTCTAAATCGCTATATAAAGGCGACTTGAGATGTTGATTAACGCTTCCGATGCGTATACACACGGCTTGGCGTGCTGAATACTCGCAAAAATGCACGCCGCACCCTAGGGGACCCTTCTGCGGCAGGCGCGAGGCGTGCCGAAGCTCAGCAGGACGGGGCTTGGCACTTTGTTTAGAGTGCCCGTGGCCCTGCCCCAAGCTTTTTGTACTGGGGAAAAACGCTCGTGTTCGCGGTTGGCCGTGTGATAAATGACAGACGGGGCGCCGGGTGCGCGGACCTTGTGTGTCCGAGGCGTTATGAAAAAGCCGAGCCACCCGTATTGGGCGGCTCGGCAATCAAACCCTTTGATCTGGGGCATCCGCTACTGGTTAGCTTGCCCCTCGAGCATGCCGTCGAGGGTGCGCCAGGCGAGCTCGGCGCATTTGACGCGGGCGGGCATGTGCGAGATGTCTTGGAGCTGGGCGGCTTCGTCCAGGTCTTCCAGGTCCTCCTCGGAGAGCTGCTCGCCGCGGATCATGGCGAGGAAGAGCTCTGCCAGGCGGCGAGCTTCCTCGACGGTCTCGCCGGTGATGAGGTCGGACATGATGTCGGCGCTGGCCTGGCTGATGGCGCAGCCGTGGCCGGTAAAGGAGGCCTCTTCGATCACGTTGTTCTCGACACGTAGTTGCAAGGTGAGCTCGTCGCCGCAGCTGGGGTTAATGCCCTCGTGCTCGTGCGTGGGGGCATCCATCTCGTACTTGTAGTCGGGATGCGAGTTATGCTCCATAAATGTGGTGGAGGTGTACAGATTACCCATTGAACGTGCTCCAAACGTGATGCAGGCCGGCGATGAACTTGTCGATGTCGGCCTTGTCGTTGTAGAAGGCCACGCTAGCGCGGCAGCAGGCAAGGTTCTCGACGCCCAGCCAGGTGAGCAGCGGCTGCGCGCAGTGGTGGCCGGCGCGGATGCAGACGCCGTCCATGTCCAGGATGCTCGCGACGTCGTGCGGGTGGATGCCCTTGACGTTAAAGCTCACGACGCCGTGGTGGTTATCCCAATAGATGGAGCCGATAATCTGGACAAAGTCGAGCTGCATGAGCTCGCCCATCAGGTAGTGGACGAGTGCCTGCTCGCGTGCCTGGATGTTCTCGTAACCCACCGAGTTGACCAGGTAGTCGAGTGCCGCACCCGTGGCGAAGATGCCGGCGGCGTCCTGCGTGCCGGCCTCGAACTTCTCGGGGACGGGCGCCCAGACGGCGTCCTGCTCGGTGACAGAGTCGATCATCTCGCCGCCGGTAAGCATGGGCGGCATGGCGTTGAGCAGGTCCATCTTGCCCCACAGCACGCCGATGCCCATGGGGCCCATGGCCTTGTGCGCACTAAAGGCAAAGAAGTCGGCGCCCAGGTCGGCCACATCGACCGGCATGTGCGGCAGCGACTGCGCACCGTCGACGACAAGGTAGCCGCCGTACTTGCGCACGAGTTTGCCGAGGTTCTTGACCGGGTTCTCGACGCCCAGCACGTTGGAGACCTGTCCCACGGCCAGGATCTTGGTCTTGGGACCCACCTTGGCAAGAACCTCCTCGGTGGTGAGCTGGCCGGTCTTGGTGGGGTAGAGGTAGACGAGCTTGGCGCCGGTCTCGCGGCAGACCTGCTGCCACGGAATCAGATTGGAGTGGTGCTCCATGATGGTGATGACGACCTCGTCACCCGGTTCGAGCACTGTGGGCGCAAAGCTCTTGGCGACCAGGTTGAGCGATTCGCTCGTGTTGCGGGTGAAGACGACCTCGTTGGCGTTGGGGGCGCCGATGAGGTCGGCGATTTGCTGGCGGACCTTCGCGATGGCGTCGGTGGCCTCGACGGACAGCGAGTACAGTCCGCGCAGGGGGTTGGCGTTCATGCGCTGGTAGAAGTCGCGTTCGGCGTCGAGCACACAGGCAGGGCGCTGCGCGGTGGCGGCGCTATCGAGGAAAGCAATCTCGGGGTGCTGCTGGAACAGCGGGAACTGGCCCTTGTAGGGGTTGGTCTCGATGTCCACGGTGGGCCAGCCGCGCGAAGCCTCGTCGCTGGCGTCGAGCTCCATGGGCTCGGGGGCAGTACAGGTGTCGCATTTAACGTGCTCGGTGTCGATCATGCGAGCTCCTCCTCAAAGTTATCGATCAGGTTGTTGCCCAGACGGACAACGGCGGCGCGGGTGCGCTCATCGGTGGCGGAAATCGCGGCGTCCTCCAGCTTGGCGCGGATGAACAGGTCCTCGGCGGCGCTTTGGTCAAGGCCGCGGCAGGCGAGATAGAACAGCTGCTCGTCGCGGACGTGGCCGATGGTGGCGCCGTGGTTGCCGGCGACGTCGTCCTCGTCACAGAGAATGACGGGAACGGTCTTGTTGTCGACGCCCTTGTTGGCCAAAAGCACCGTCTCGCGTTCGGTGCCGGTTGCACCCTTGCAGCCGTGCACGAGGTCGATGGTGCCACGGTAGACCTTCTTGGACGTGCCGGTCAGCACGCCGTTGGCGTCGATCTCGCACTCGGTCTTGCGACCGCGGTGGCGCAGCTCGTAGTTAAAGTCGCGCACCTGCTCGCGGGCGCCCAGGTAGTCAGTATCGATGGTGACCTTGGCGGTGTCGCCCAGCAGGTCGCCGGCAAGGCCGGTGGCGCTGGCGCCGGCACCCAGGACGGTGTGCTGCACGTTGACGCGCGCGCCCTCGTCCAGGAACAGGCCGGTGTCGTCGAGCGCGATCCAGCTATCGTCGAGCGTCTGCGCGCAGGTCACGTTGACGGTGGCGTACTCGTGGGCGCACACGCGTAGCACGGAGCCCACGACACCCTCGCCGGTAACAGGAGAGTCTAGGGCAATATGCAGGTCGAGCGTTGCCTGCGGGCGGGCGACGATGTCGATGGCGGCGATGGCCGCGGCGGCATCGACACCGCTCACACGCACGGTAACCGTGGCGTGCTGGTATGCGGGCACATCGATGACGATGCGCTTGGTAGCGTGCTCGGCCAAGTAGGCGTAGGCAGCCTCGCCCATGCCGGTTTCGAAGGCTTCAGCGGGGGAGAGCTCCTCCTCGAGCTTGATGGCGCCAGCCTGGTAGACGGATGTGGCGGGCACGTCGAGCTCGGTCTCGGGCGTGATGCGGGCGCGGTCGGCGGCATCACCGGGGGCGGAGGCGCGGCGCTCGGGGAAGCGCTCGGCCATGGCGTCCATGGCGGCGTCGAACGCGTCTGTCGCGCCAATAAACTGCTCGTCCAAGCCCTCGACCTCGACGGTCTCGGCAGGAGCGATGGCAAGCTCGTCCGAAAGCTCAAGCTTGGTCTGGTTCATCTTGAGCCAACCCCAAGTGGCAGCAGGCATCGCATTAACCTGCTCGAGCGTGGTAGCAGCGGTGTTCGTGGTCTGTTTCATTATCCGATCGCTCCTTCCATCTCGAGCTTGATCAGGTTGTTCATCTCGACGGCATACTCCAGCGGCAGCTCCTTGGAGACCGGGTTGGCAAAGCCGTTGACGATCATGGTGCGGGCCTCTTCCTCCGAGATGCCGCGGCTCATCAGGTAGAACACCTTGTCGTCGCCGATGCGGCCGATGGTAGCCTCGTGGCCGATGTCGACGTTCTTGGCGCGGATGTCCATGGCCGGAATAGTGTCGGAGCGGCTCTGGTCGTCGAGCATCAGCGACTGGCAGCTCACGGTTGCCTTGGAGCCCTCGGCCTTGGGTGTCGCCACAATAGAGCTGCGGAAGGTCTGAATGCCGCCACTCTTGGAGATGCCCTTGGTCTCGACGGTTGCCGAGGTCTCGGGCGCGTTGAGCACGACCTTGCAGCCGGTATCCAGGTTCTGGCCGGCGCCGGCAAAGGTAATGCCGGTAAAGCTCGAGCGGGCGCGACGGCCGTTGAGCACGCTCATGGGGTAGAGGTAGCCCACGTGGCTGCCGAAGGAGCCACTGATCCACTCGATGTCGCCATCCTCGTCCACGCGCGCACGTTTGGTGTTGAGGTTGTACATGTTTTTGGACCAGTTTTCGATGGTCGAGTAGCGAAGGTGTGCACGCTTGCCCACAAAGAGCTCGACGGCGCCGGCGTGGAGGTTGGCCACGTTGTACTTGGGCGCTGAGCAACCCTCAATGAAGTGCAGGTCGGCATCGTCCTCGACGATGATGAGCGTGTGCTCAAACTGGCCGGCGCCCTTGGCGTTAAGGCGGAAGTAGCTCTGCAGCGGGAAGTCCAACTTGGTGCCCTTGGGCACGTAGACAAACGAGCCGCCCGACCATACGGCGCCGTGCAGGGCCGCAAACTTGTGGTCGGTGGGCGGGATGAGCGTCATAAACTTCTCGTGGATGAGCGGTTCCCACTGTGGATCGTGCAGGGCTTCTTCAATACCGGAGTAGACGATGCCCATCTTGGACGCCGTGTCCTGCATGTTGTGGTAGACCAGCTCGGAGTCGTACTGTGCGCCGACGCCCGCCAGATAGCTGCGCTCGGCCTCGGGGATGCCCAAGCGCTCAAAGGTGTTCTTGATGTCGTCGGGCACCGACTCCCAGTCGTGCTTTTGGTCGGTGTTGGGCTTGACGTAGGTGACGATGTTGTCCATGTCCAGGCCCTCGATGGAGGGGCCCCACGTCGGGTCGGGAAAACGGTTGAAGATCTCGAGGGACTTGAGGCGCAGGTCGAGCATCCACTGCGGCTCGTCCTTCTTGGCGCTGATCTCGCGCACGATGTCGGGCGTGATGCCGGCGTCGAGGCGCTCGAATCCCTCCTCGCCATAGGTGAAGTCGTAGAGGCTGCGGTCGATGTCCGCGACCTCGGTGCGGTTCTTGGTCATTGCGTCGCCCCTTTACGCCTGCTGCTCGGCAGCGGCGGCCTCGACCTTGGCGCGCTGCTCGGCGGCCTCGCGCTCGAAGGTCTCAAAGCCGTTCTTGTCGATCCAGGGGATGAGCGAGGCGTCGTCCTCGCGCACGATGTGGCCCTTAACCATAACGTGGACGCGGTCGACATCCAGGTGCTCCAGGATGCGCGTGTTGTGCGTGATAATGAGCATGGAACCGTCGCAGCTCTTGCGGTAGGCGTCCATGCCGTGGCTGACGGTGGAAAGCGCGTCGACGTCCAGGCCCGAGTCGGTCTCGTCCAGGATGGCGAGCTTGGGCTGCAGCAGCAGAAGCTGGAGCATCTCGACCTTCTTCTTCTCGCCGCCCGAGAAGCCCACGCCCAGCTCGCGGTTGAGGTAGGCGGTATCCATGTTGAGCTCGGCCGCGAGCTCCTTCACGCGGCGGCGGAACTCCTTGCCCTTCATCTCCAGGCCGGGGCGGCCGGCGATGCTGGCGCGCAAAAAGCTCGACAGCGGCACGCCGGGGATCTCGACTGGGGCCTGGAAGCTCAGGAACAGGCCGGCGCGCGAGCGCTTGTCGGTGGTGAGCTCGGTGATGTCCTGGCCGTCAAAGACGATGCGGCCGTCGTTGACGGTGTAGACGGGGTCGCCCATGACCAGGTGGCCGAGGGTGGACTTGCCGGCGCCGTTGGGTCCCATCAGCACGTGGGTCTCGCCGGCGGCGACGTTGAGGTTGACGTTGTGGAGGATGGTCTTCTCGTCCACGGAGGCTGTCAGACCTTCGATGGAAAGCAGCGGATTTGCGCTCATGCTGTCCCTCTCTGTATATGGTGTACTCATAGGTGTACTAAACCCTAGGAATCTTCTCGGAATAAAGTTACTATGGGTTCGGCGTTAGTCAAGGGAAAACCCGACTAATCCACTCGACTTTTCAAATTCTGGGACAAAATAACCTGTTGTGTTTGTCCCACTTACTTAAGATTTGGGACAAACAAACCTGGTTATGTTGTCCAAGATGCGATGGGAGGGTAGGTATGCTCATTTCTTCTAAGGGCCGCTATGCCCTCCGACTGATGATCTATATCGCAGCGCTGGGCGACGCCGAGGGCAAGATCGCTCTGCGCGAGGTCGCCGACCGCGAGCGTATCTCGCAAAAGTATCTGGAGCAGCTGGTTCGTCCGCTCATGAAGGCGGGCCTACTTAAGAGCGTGCGCGGCAAGGGCGGCGGCTACATGATGGCCAAGGACCCGGCCGAGGTGCGTGCCGGCGACATCCTGCGCGCCGTCGAGGGCAGCACGGCTCCGGTGGCGTGCGATGGCATCGACAACAGCTGCGCCCGCAGCGATCTTTGCTCGACCGTCAAATTCTGGCGTGGTCTGGACGACGTGATCGAAAAGTACGTCGACGGCGTGACGTTGGCCGACCTTGCTGCCGTCCCCGAGATTAACTTTGACATTGAGCTGTAGGGCTGGCTTTCGTGAAGTCGTACGAAGCTTTTGATTCGCGTCTGGCACTGCTAGAGACAGCTCGATTCCAAGATTTTGAAAACGACTATGTTGTCTCCGGATGTGCGTATATCTATGAGCAGGCTTTCGGTATCTCAATTACGCTCCTTAAGCGTCTGCTCGAGTATGAGGGCGCCACGCTTGCCGCGTCGGGGTCTCCTCGTGCCATCTTGAAGGAGTCCTACCGATTCTACGACTTTATTGATGAGGCGGCTTGGCTAGATATGCTCAGAGACCGTAACACGAACGTTCATATTTATGACAACAAGCTCGCTCAAGATTTGATTCAGCGCATCTTGGACGTCTATATCCCCGCTTTCTCTCAGTTGAGAGACGGGCTGATGGAGCGTTACGGCGAGCTGTTGCTGGTGCCCGATGACCAGTTTGTTTAATTCCTTTAGATTTCGCGGAGGGTTGTTGCCGTTTACCGATGGGTTGTTGTGCAACAAACGGGGAGCTGTAATACTGAATTCATCTTTGCAAACTGCACTTTAACCACACCAATGCAGGGAGGATGTATGCAACGCAAGCATTCCGCGATTGTTGCGGGCCTGATGTTGGCGCTTTCGTTTGGCGCCGTTGCCGCACCCGCAACCGCTATAGCCGAGGAGCCCACGCCGGGCGTTGCCTCGGATGCCACCGATATCGATAAGGGCCTCTACACCCAGCAGTCTCTCTCGGGCGTGCTGAGGTCGGTTCAGGGTGTTTCGTTTGTCAATGTGACCGACGAGATGAAGTACTTTACCAAGTACGAGAGCCACGGCAACTATAACCAGGGCTTTTCGTATGGCGACGGATACAACGCGCTGGGTTATTACCAGTTCGACCGTCGATGGTCGCTTATTCCGTTTATGAAGCAGGTCTATAACTACGACTCTGCTAAGTACGGCATGCTTAAGGACGCGATTGACCGCGGCAGCGAGATTTCCAACGGGAGCAACCCCATGTATACGAACGGGCAGCTCACCGAGCTGGGCCGCATCGCGCAGGATGCCTTCCTGGGTGCTTACAACACCGATCCGGCTGAGTTCTCGGCACTGCAGGATGCCTATGCGTACAACTCTTATTATGCGGTGACCGAGTCATGGCTCAAGAACGCTCTGGGCATTGATATTTCTGGTCGTGCCGATTGCGTCAAGGGCATGGTGTGGAGCATCACCAATATGTGCGGCACGGGTGGCTGCCAAGACTTTTTCCGTTGGGCGAATCTTTCCAACGATATGACCGACCGCGAGTTCGTGACCGCGCTTTCGAACAGCGTGGTTGATAACGTGGCGCGCAAGTATTCGAGTCAGCCTCAGTACCATGAGGGATGGAAGAATCGCTATAAGAACGAGCTTAAGGATTGCCTGGTCTACATTGCCGAGGACGAGGCTGCCGCGGCAACGCCTGTGGAGCCCGCTCCTGAGCCTGAGCCGGAGCCTGAGCCCACGCCGGCGCCTCGCCCGAACAAGGTCCCCGCTGCGCCTGCTGGGCCAACGGTGGAAACCGATAGTGATGCGGACAATGGCGGCGAGACGGGTGCGCCTTCGACTGGTGTTGGCAACAATAATGGTGCCGGTAATGGCGGGACTGCTTCGGGTGGAACGGAGTCTGCTGGTGGTGCTGGTGATTCGGGCTCTGGTTCAACCGGTGGTTCTGTCTCTGGATCGACCGGTGGTTCCGTTTCTGGCTCGACCGGTGGTTCCGTTTCTGGCTCGACCGATAGCGGCTCCTCTAATGGCTCCACCAATGTTGGCAAGCAGCTTGGCGCCTTGATTGGGTCTTCGATGACGGCTGGCAACAACATCGGCTCGTCTTCTGATGAGAACACTTCTGGCGAGGCTCCCGAGTCCAGGACTGATGGCGATGCCGATGCTTCGACCAATTCAGGCGCGAGACAGTCCGATGCCGATGCTCAGAAGGGTGACGACAAGAACGTCACCTCGACCACCACGACGACTACCACGACCACGACGACCAAGGCCTCGGGTGGCAATATGCCCAAGACGGGCGACCTCATCGTGATGGCGAGCCTTGCGAGCGCAAGCCTGGCCACGCTGGGTGCCACGTCTATTGTGAGCGGTAAGCATAAACTCGATCAGCAGAACAAGGCTGCTGGTGAGGACGGTTCCGAGGAGTAGCTTCTCGGTTGCCGAATAACTAAAGAGTAGGGACGGGGTCTGGTGCGAATGCATTGGGCCCCGTTTTGTTGTGCAACGATTTGTTATGCCCCATCGGGGCTCTTGTTGCTACCGTTGCCCGAAACGTCTGTATGATGGCATCATTGCGGTTGAGTTGCTCGATACAATGGGCATCGTGCTGCGTTTTAGGGAGAAGTTACGGTGTCTGAACAGGTGATTTATGGTGATACTGCCTACTATGGTGTAGAGTTGATTAACCGCTCGGGTAACGGGGCGCTACCGGTCGGCGAACATGACTTTGCCGAGGCCATGGATCGATGCGTGCTAGTCGACAAGACGATGTTTATTGCCGATGTCTTGGATGCTGATGCTTCCGTTGTGGCGTGTTGCCGGCCCGAAGGCTTTGGCAAGAGCATGAACCTGTCGATGCTTAAGGCTTTTCTGGAGCGACCCGCGGTCGGGAAGGTCGATCAGGGCCCGTTTGCTGGTTCCCAGATTTGGGATGCGGACGGCGGGCGCTATCGGGATGAGTTTGCCCGCTACCCTGTGATATCGCTGGACTTTTCTGGCGCCGCGAGGTGCGGCGCCAACGTCGTCGGCGTTGTGCGTGACGCTCTTTCGGGCGAGTGCGCTCGCTTGTTGGCGCTTTTGGAGGCTCCGGATTTAGCTCGAGACAAGGTGCGTCACATCGAACGTGTTGCGCGTGGTGTGGCGAACGAGGCCGAGGTTGACTCGGTGCTAGGCGTTCTCATTGAGTTGCTGGAGATGGCCTGCGATGAGCGGGTTGTATTGCTCGTTGATGGGTACGACGCGGCGTGGTTGGGCCATGCAGGCGCAAGGGACGCTTCCGACGCCGATTCGGCAGGGCTATTCGATCGCGTGCTTTTCGACGCCATTGCCGCCGCGGGCCATTCGCTACGCTTGGCTTGTCTGATGGGGGAACGTCCCGGTCCTGCCGAAGCGGCGCTTTCTTCGCGAAACCGCTCGTATTGCCTGTCGACGCCGCTTTCGACGTGGTGCGATCAGTGGTTCGGTTTTTCGGATGCCGAGGTTCAGGCTCTGCTAGGCCATGCTAGACGCTGGGAATTCCTGGATGACGCGCGTGAATGGCTTGAGGGATATCGATTTGGCGGGTTTTATTGCTCGTGTCCGGCGCGCGTGATCGATTTCTTGAACCGCGGTTGCACGCCGCCGATGCGGGCTGATTTGTATGGGTTTACTGACTACCTGAGTAGGGTGGCTGGCGACTGGAGTCTCGATCGGCTTTCGATTCTGTTCGATTTGCTCGAGGCTCATGGAAGCGTTGAAGTTCCGCTTCGGATGAGTGCCGTCGGGTCGGATGTCTCGACTGACGATGACCTGCGGACGGCGTTGTACCTGTCCGGTTTCCTCACGACGGATATGGTCGAGGAGCCGGGAAACAGCGCTCGCTCCCGTGCTCTGCGTCTGCCCAATGGCGAGCTTCGCCAGGCGTTGCGTCTCGTGATTATTGAATGGTTTGAGTGCGCCGCCGAGGATGTGCGGGACGTCGATGCGTTTCGTGACGGGTTATGTCGCGGTGACGAAGACACGGTGAGGCAGGCTCTGCGTCGAATTCTAGGTGACGCGGGAGTCGGCGCGGTCGAGATGGTTTCGCCGTTGCCATACCACCTGCTATTGCAAGGGCTCTGCTTTGGTATGCCGGGGTATGCCAATCCGTCGTCCAATCGAAAGCGCGGGGCGGATCGCTGGGATATCCAGGTGTTCCCTACGGGAAGGATGCTCGATGTGGCCGATACCCTCGGCATGCTCGACAAACGTCCGCTTGTCACTATGAACATGATATATGACCCCGACGTGGATGCCCTGGGTCTGGAGCTGTTGGCCGTTCAGGCGCTGCTCGACATCGAACGTGACGGCATCGACGAGATTCGCGTGCCGCGACCAGGTATCGGCCGCGTGCGCTGGGGCTTTGGCTTTGACGGGCAGCATGTATCCGTAGTGTGCCAGCGGCTGTAGGGGCGGGCGGTTGAGCAGTTTTTTAGCGGCTAATATCGCTGTGCTAGGATTAAGCAGTTCTGATTTGCGTTCCCAAAGGGGTTTAAGTGCCGAGCAATTTGCATTTTGATGAGCGTATAGAGGTCACAGTTATTGTTCCGTGTTTTAATACGGCACGGTATCTCGATCAGTGCCTGACGAGCATCGAGGCCGATGACTTCGCATCGCTTGAGGTCATTGTCCTTAATGATGGCTCGACTGACAACTCGTTGGAAATCATGAGGCGTCACGAGAAAAATGATTCCCGAATTCGCGTTATTGATAAGCCGAACCAGGGGTATGGTGCTACGGTCAATCGGGGTATTGAGGAGTCTCGAGGTGCATACATTGCCATTGTCGAGCCCGATGATTACCTTAAGCCTGGTATGTATACAAGACTGATGGACCTTGCCCATGCATACGGAGAGCCCGATGTTGTGAAGTCGGCATATTGGCGTGTGTGTATGCCCGGTACTCCACAGGAGAACGTATGTCACTGCGCCTATTACAAGCGAATTAATACAAAGAAGCAGCCGTTTACGTTGCGGGATAATCCTCGCCTGATCCAGCATCACCCTTCCATTTGGAGTGCAATTTACAAGCGTTCGTTTTTGGACGAGTTTGGAATTCGTTTTAAAGAGGTGCCCGGTGCCGGATGGGTGGACAATCCCTTCTTGATTCAAACGCTTGCTCAGGCTCGCTCGATTGTGTATACCGATGATTCGTTTTATTGCTACCGCGAGGATCTCCCTACGTCGTCTTCGGCTAAAAAAGCAAGCGATCTCCCTATCGTTCGCTGGAATGATATGGCCGATATCGTTGATGAACTTAATATTTCCGACAAGGGGATTCTCGAGTCTTTCTATACCATCGGTTTTAGATATGTTGGCGGACTTGTTGAGCAAGGAGCCTTTGAGGATCCGGCACTCAAGACTCGCTGCGCGACATTGTTTAAGCGCATGAACCCGGAGATCGTTTCGGGAATGTCGCACATCAGCGGCGCATTTAAGCAGACATACTCTCAGCTCACCGGTGTAGTTGTTTCAGCCAATAAAGCGGCATATGTTGCCTATCTTGTCTCGGAGTTCGTCTATTCGTTGCGCACTAATGGTTTTGGGTTCGCTTTCTCGCGTATCGGCTTGTTTGGCAATCGTCGAGCCGCCGAAAAAGGGGAGCGCCGCGATAAAACGAGTGCCTAACAAAGCCGTGAGAGTGGATTAGTGATATGACAGAGAAAAAGCGAATTGCCATCTATACGCAAGATGCCAAGCTTGGCAATGAGGTCAAGGGCGCAACGCGCTATGTATATCTTGCAACGTTGCTGCATGAGCATGGCTATGATGTCGATTTTATTACTTCGGGATTTCAGCATTGGGAAAAACGTCAACGCGACGTTGAACATTTTGATGCCGGGACCGACGCCTATGCAATTCGATTTATTGAGGAGCCGTTCTACCCCAAGAATATGTGCCCCCAGCGTATCTGGGCGCATCACGTCGTTGCCAAGCGTGTATCGGAGTATTTCGATGAACATCATGACTATGATTTGATTTACTGTCAGATTCCGCCTAATGATGTTGCCAGGGAAATTGGCAAGGCAGCCCATAAGTTTAATATACCGTTTGTGGTTGATGTTAATGACCTTTGGCCTGAGGCCTTCCGTGTGGCGCTTGACGTTCCTGTTCTTTCCGATATCTTGTTCGCGCCGTTTTATCGACAGGCCAAAGCGGTATATCAGATGGCCGATGCCGTTGTCGGCACTTCGGATGAGTATCGCGAGCGTGGTCTGCGTGATGCTCGGACTGACATTCCGAGTGAAACCGTCTATGTTGGAAACCAGCTTTGCGAGTTTGATGCCGGCGTTACTGCGCATGCTTTGCAGATTGATAAGCCCGCTGGGGACATTTGGGTTTCCTATGCAGGTACGCTAAGCGCGTGCTATGACCTGGAGACGCTGGTCAAGGCTATGGCGCTGGTGCAGAAAGCTCACCCTGAGGCTAAACTGCAGATCTTGGGTGATGGCTCAGAGCGTGACAATCTAAAGGCCGCAGCGCAATCTTGTGGTGCCGAGGTCGTGTTCCACGGCTATTTGCCTTATAGCCAAATGGCTGCCTGGCTTTCCAAGAGCGACATAACAATCAACTCGCTGGTGGAAAAGGCCGCCCAGAGCATCGTGACCAAGATCGGTGACTATCTTGCCGCCGGAAAACCCATGGTGAATACGTCATGCAGCAAGGAGTTTAGGGCAAAGGTTGAAGCTGATGGTTTTGGTGTAAACGTGAAACCTGGAGATGCCGAGGGAATGGCTAGCGTCCTTATTGACCTAATTGAAAACCCTTCGCGTCGTGCGCGGATGGGAGAGAAGGCGCGCGCCATCGCGGAGGAGCAGTTTGATCGGCCTCATTCGTATCTTAAGACGGTACGCTTGATTGAGGGGTTAATTGGCTAGGACTTCCGGAGGGGCATAATGTTTGAGCCGCGAAATATCTTGGTAACCGGCGGCTGCGGCTTTTGCGGCTCTGCATTTGTCCGCTATGTGGTGAGCAATACCACGGATGTTCACATAACAGTATTAGACAAACTGACCTATGCCGCGAATCCAGATAGCATTGCTGGATTGCCAGATGATAGGGTGGAGCTGGTTGTTGGTGATATTTGCGATTCGGATCTTCTTGATCGGCTGATACCTGGGCACGACGCTATTGTCCATTTCGCTGCAGAGTCTCATAACGACAATTCGATTGCCAATCCCGGGCCGTTTGTTAAAACGAACGTCGAAGGCACGTATCACCTTCTAGAGGCTGCCCGTAAACATCGCGTCAGGTTTCATCACATATCGACCGATGAGGTGTTCGGAGACCTTGCGCTCGATGATCCGCGTAAGTTTACCGAGGACTCCCCTTATCGTCCAAGTAGCCCTTATTCAAGCTCCAAGGCGTCATCCGACATGCTCGTGAGGGCTTGGATTCGCACCTATGGTCTGCAGGCAACAATTTCTAATTGCTGTAATAACTATGGTCCATATCAGCACCCCGAGAAGTTCATTCCGCATTCGATTGCATGCGTTCAGCGCGGCGAGCGTCCTAAGTTGTACGGTGATGGCCTAAATGTCCGTGACTGGATTCACGTGGATGATCATGCCCGCGCTGTTTGGTCTATTTTGACTAAGGGGACGGTGGGGGAGACGTATCTTATCGGTGCTAATTGCGAGCATAGCAACCTTGAGGTTCTTAGGGCCATTCTTAAGGCAATGGGTCAGAGTGAGGACTATATTGACTGGGTGAAGGATCGTCCGGGACATGATCGACGTTACGCAATAGATGCGAGTAAGCTTCGGCGCGAGCTTGGCTGGACTCCGATTCACAATGACTTTGCAGCAGAGGTTTCACGGCTATGTTGCGAAACGCCTCTTTAATTTGGTTGACCTTTCGGGGCCTATCCCTTGCTGTTCACGAATCTTTTGACGACGAAGAAGGCTTCTTGCCATAAAGTGTAATAAACTTCGCGAGAGGGGACGGCTATGGGCAATTGGAAAGCCTTATTTGTTTCGGTATTTAGCGCGCTACTGCTGGGGTGCTGCCTTGTTCCTGCGTTTGCAGAAGATGCTGCAATTACTAATCAAAATGGAAGCTCTGCTATAGCTATGGAGCAGTCGAACGTTCCTGACGATGCTTCTGGTGTTCATTCGGCCTTGGATGACGTATCTGATTCCGAGGCATCGGATACGGCTGATGCTGTGGCGCCGGAGAAGCTCGGGTCCGTCTATGATCTTGCTTCCGAGCACGTCGATGACCTTGCGGATGGGTTGTACACTTTTGGCTCTTCGGTTAACAGCAATTTTGTACTGGATGTTCCTGGTGGCACGGCGTCTGCTGGCAAAAAGCTGCAACTGTACAGTGGGAACAAGACGAATGCTCAGGTCTGGCGTGTGTCTCACGATCAGAATGGCTTTGTTGCCATTGCTTCTGTCAAGGGTTGCACGCTTGATGTCCCCGGCGGCAGCGCGAGCAATAGAAATCCCGCTCAGCTTTGGTCCGATAACGGCACCCTTGCGCAGCGTTGGATTGCAATTAAAGAGGCCGATGGCAGCTACACCTTTATTTCGGCGCTCAACCAGTCGTTTGCCATTGACGTGGCAGGTGGAGCTGCCGCAAATGGCTCTGCCGTGCAGTTGTATGAGGCAAACGGCACGGCCGCTCAGCGATGGGTGCTGACGCCTGCCAAAACTGAGCAGCAGCAACTCGATGATCGTGCGGCGGCGCATCTCGCCGACCTTCCTGATGGAACATATGCCATGTTGGCCTCGAATGATTCGTTTGCGCTGATCGCAGGCGGTGGATCACTGTCCTTTGACAAGTTCGGATATTCAGGTGTCCAAACGTTCGATGTCTCAACTACGTTGGACGGGTATCGCAACATTGCGATTCATGGTGCTGGGGCGGTTCTGGATGCGGCGGGCGGCAATGACGCCAACGGCACGAAGCTGCAGACCTATGCCGCCAATGGAACCAAGGCCCAAAAGTGGATCATCGAGAAAGATGGCGAGCGCTATCGGATCGTGTCAGCTCTAAATGGGCAAAAGGTCGCAGACATCCCCGGTGGCTCTATTGCATCTGGTGCCGGACTTCAACTGTATAGTGCAAATGGAACGGCTGCCCAATCCTTCTACTTTGTTGATCCGATGGCTGTACGTTCTGAGCTCGATAAGCTCGCTTCCGTTAACCGAGAGGTCGTCAAAGATGGGGACTATGTAATTGCTACCGGTCCAAATTTGTCTCGAATGGTCCTCGATGTTGTCGGTGGCTCAACTTCGAGCGGTGCAAACGTGCAGATCTATCAGTCGAATACAACTGCCGCTCAGCGTTGGCGTGTATCGCATGACGATGACGGCTACCTCACGATAACGAATGCAAAGTCTGGCAAGGTGCTCGATGCTTCCGCGGGTTCAACTTCTTTGGGAACGAACGTCCAACAATACGCGGCTTGTGGCGATGCGAACTATGCGCAAAAGTGGATTGCGGTGCCGAACGGCGACGGAAGCGTTCGACTTCTTTCTGCTGTTTGGCAACAACGCACGCTTGACGTTGCCGGTGGTTCTCTGAACTCTCAGACAAACGTGCAGCTATATGCTTCGAATGGAACTGCCGCGCAGCGCTTTACCTTTATTTCTGCAAACCCTGCGTCAGTTGACCCATGCGATGACATTTTGAAAGACAAGGGTTGGTGCGCTTTTTCGCCCTCCTCAAATGGTTCTGTTGCCTTTGACGTTGCCGGTGGATCATTGAAGAACGGGGGCAACGTTCAGACATATTCCTGCAACGGCACGCTGTCCCAGCTATTTAGGGCTGAGTATCGAGACGGTTACTATGTTCTGCGTAATGCTGGTTCCGGTAAGGTGCTCGATGTTGCAGCGGGCGACGTTGTCCCCGGGACGAATGTTCAGCAGTGGGACGAAAGCCCCAACGACAACCAGCTTTTCAGCGTCACTGCCAATGAAGACGGAAGCTATTCGTTTATCAATAAGGGTACAGGGCTCATGCTCGCGGTATCCGGTTCAAATCTGGTTGCTGCTACGGCGGGAGATTCCGTCCAGACGTCGTTTGTTTTTGCTGAGCAAGAAGACCTGCTGAGCGAAGGCCTTTATGAGGTCTATCCGTCTGCAAATTCCTCCTATGTGCTTGATGTCGCGAGCGCATCTGTTGACTCCGGTGCTAACGTTCAGCTCTATGCCAACAATGGTTCCTTCGCCCAAAAATGGCTGCTTAAAAAGGTGGATGGAGCGAAGAATACCTATACGTTTGAATCCGTTTGCTCAACTAACAGACTTGCTGTTTCCGGTACCAATGTTTGCACGATGGCACCGGTAGATGTGAAGGCGCAGCAATGGGTGGCGCGAATCGATAGCAATGGTATTGAGTTTGTGTCTGCGGATGACCAAGACCTTTCGCTTGATGTGAAGGGTGGTAATTTTGCATCGACTTCCAATATTCAAGTCCACTCTTCCAATGGCTCCGCTGCGCAGAGATTCCGCCTGCGCGCTACTTCGGCAACCATCGACAATGGTACGTATTTCATCCGAATGGCTTCTCGCGCGGGTTCGGTCTTAGATGTTTCTGGCGGATCGCGCTCGGACGGTGCGAACGTTCAGATTTGGCAGAACAACGATTCGGGTGCTCAAAAATGGAACTTCTCTCGTAACGGTGATGGCTCTTACAACATCGTAAATGCCGCTAGTGGCAAGGCTCTTGACGTAAAAGATGCGGCTACATCTTCTGGAACCAATATCCAGCAATGGTCTAGGAACGGAAGTGCTGCTCAGCGTTGGTATATCGATTATGTACCCGGTGGATTTAAGCTGTCTTCCGCTCTGAATGGAGCGTTCGTTATCGATGTTTCTGGAGGCAGCAGCGTGAATGGAACGAACGTTGCTCTGTACGCAAGCAACGATTCAAGGGCGCAGCGGTTTACCTTCAGTGCTACTACGTACGTGCAGCCGCTCCCTGCCGATCAGCAGGCAATGTATAACCGTGCACAATGGTATAACAGCAACACGGAATGGCTAATTTTGACTGATACCGTTGGATGCCGTACAGGTATTTTTAGGGGTTCTCGCGGCAACTGGAAGTTATGGTCTTTCTGGCAGTGCGCTCCTGGCAAGAATGAGTCGCCGACCGTGCTGGGTGAGTATTCCGTTTACGGAAAGGGCCTTTCGTTTGGGCATGGATATACCTGCTGGTACTACACACAGTTCTACGGTGACTATCTGTTTCACACGCAACCCTGCTATACGGGAACGTTTAATGTGATGGATCCCACTATGGGGCAACGCGCATCTGCGGGATGCATTAGGCTTACAACGGACCATGCAAAATGGATTTACGACAATATTCCCTACGGAACGAAGGTCGTTAATTACTAAGACAGAAGGCGGAACGCGTACTGCGTTCCGCTTTTTTGCGCAAAGATTTGCATGATACGCATAACCGCGATTAAATGAATCTTGAGCACGGCAGTTTTGCTATGTGCACCTCGCATGATTTGACGGTCGAGTCATGCGAGTTGTTTGTGGCAACAGATGTTGTGTTACTGGAATTGGCGAGGCTGTCTGGGGGATGTCGTGGGTCGTAAAAAGTGCGTTTGCATTTCATTGCGAATGGGGTTTTTGCTTGGGTTGCTATTTGCATTAACCCTCGTTCAAAAATCGGGTTCTACCGCGTTTGCTGAACCCTCTCCGGCCTATTCTTACGTTGAAGAAGTTACGAAGGCTGAAGGCGATGCAGATCCTTCTCAGGATTCGTCTATGGACGAGACTGCTGAAGATGTCAGCGTGAGCGATGGGGACTCGGATATCGAGTCTGAATCTTCCGCCGAGTCAGGTGATTTGTCTAAATATTCGACCCTCGATGCTGGTACGTATTTTCTTACCTCGACTTTGCCGGGGCATCGAGTGCTCGATGTTCCGGGCGGTTCGGTGAGTGCCGGCGCTGCGATACAGTTATATGGGAGAAATGAGACGGCTGCACAGCAGTTTCTCCTTGTTGATCTTGGCAGCCGTCAATACGCTTTTAAGAACATTAAGTCGGGGCTGTACCTTTGCTACCCAAACGATGCCTCTCGTTTCTCGGACCATCCGCGTCTTACACAGAATACTGGCGATGATGGCGTTTGGGGTTTTGCGTGGCATGCTCGACAGGTTGGCGGCGGATATGTCTTTTCGCCTGTCGTCAATGATGATTTTTCCATCGACATCGCTGGCGCCAGCGATTCCAACGGAACAGAAATCCGCCTCTATCAATCCAATGAATCCGCTGCTCAGACGTTTACGCTCGAGAAGCCCAAGGCTACCATCCTCGCCGAGCTTGCCGCCGCCCACGCCTCCGACCTCGCCGACGGCACCTACTATATTCGCTCGGCAAAAAGTCCCTGGCAGACGCTTGATGTTGCGGGCGGATCTAGGTCATCGGGTGCGAATGTCCAAATATATGCTCTCAACGCCACAAGTGCACAAACGTGGACCGTTTCTCATGACCAAAATGGCTTTGTCACATTAACCAGCAGTGGTTCCGGTCTTGTTCTTGATGTTTCTGGTGGAAGCGCTCAATCTGGAACGAATGTTCAGCAATACGCGTCAAATGGTTCTGCGGCGCAAAAATGGATTGCCGTTAAGGATGGGGTCGCCATCAAGCTGGTGTCCGCACTTGATCCGTCGATCTGCCTTGATATCGCCGGTGGCAATACAAGTAGCGGCACGAACGTGCGAACTTGGTCGGATAATGGCACGATTGCTCAACGTTGGACATTTTTCAATTTAGATGTTCAGCGCGAACAACTGGATGCACTTGCCCAGCAAAATGCTGGCAATATTGCTGATGGGCGCTATGTCTTGGCGCTCGGCGTCGGAGGAGCTAAGGTTCTGGACGTGAACGGTGGTTCTAAAGACAACGGCGGCAATGTTCAGTCGTATGTGTCGAATATGACGGCGGCTCAACAGTGGGACGTTTCGCATGATGAACTCGGCTATTTGATTATTAAAAATGTTTCCTCTGGCAAGGTGCTTGATATTGCGGGCGGCTCTTGTACGTTGGGAACCAATATTCAACAGTATTCATCCAATGGATCGCGTGCCCAGCGCTGGATCGCCGTTCCCTCGGTGCCGGGTGGCTCGTTCCGGTTGCAGTCCGCGGTCCTGCCTGATCTTGTTCTAGATGTTGCAGGCGGATCTTCCTCGAATGGTGCCAATATCCAAACATATGCGAGCAACGGTACCGCCGCCCAAAACGTTCGTTTTGTATCAGTCGTTCCCGATGTAGCCCCGTCCGACGATCTTGGTTTGGACGGCTGGTTCACTATTTCGCTGGCATCGGATTCATCTCGTGTGTTTGATATCTCCGGAGGGTCCTCTTCTAATGGGGCAAACGTCCAGACTTATGCTGCTAATGGCACGTTTGCTCAGGTCTTTAAATTTGTATATGAGAATGGCTACTATCGAATCGTGAACGCCCAGTCTGGCAAGGCTCTCGATGCCGATGGTGGCAATGTGTGCCCTGGAACAAATGTCCACCAATGGAGCGGTGACGGCAATAATGCAAATCAGCTGTTTTCCATTGTTCGTAACGATGACGGTTCCTATACGGCAACGAATAAAGCAACCGGTTTGGTCCTAAGTGTTGCCAACTCTAATGTGTGCGGAGACATCCCGTCTGATTCCGCGTCGCAGCGTCTTGCCTTTACAAAGCTGACCTCGCTTTTGTCCGAGGGCTTCTTTACCATTTCGGGCTCTGCTTCCTCCTCTGCTGTTTTGGACGTTGCGGGCGGCTCGGCCAGTGATGGCGCTAACGTTCAGCTCTATGGAAGCAACGGGTCGATTGCCCAGAAATGGAAAGTTGCCAAGGTTGCCGACCGTGATAATACGTATACCGTTGAAAGCCTGGTGTCGGGCAAGGTCTTAACGGCAGATGAAGATGGCAACGTTTGCGTCCGATCTTTTGATAATGGTGATGCTCAGCTTTGGACCGCACAGATTGACAAGGGCGGTATCAACTTCGTTAACGTTGCAACCGGTAAGGTCCTCGATGCCGCAGGTGGCTCAACCCGCAACGGAACTAATATTAGGCTGTATGATTCTAACGGCACCTTGGCACAGTCTTTCAAGTTGTCTGCCTGCTCGTTAGTTGATTCGGGTACCTATGTTATTGCCGCTGCTTCTAACCGTTCTAAGGTGCTAGACGTGGCGAGTGGCTCTCGCTCCAACGGTGCTAACGTGCAGCTTTGGTCTTCCAATGATTCTGGCGCTCAAAAATGGAACGTCAGCGTTAACTCGGATGGAAGCATTTCGATTCAAAACTGCCGAAGCAAAAAATATCTCGATGTCCTGAATGCTCAGGGCGCTTCGGGCGCTAACGTTCAGCAGTGGCAGGGAAACGGAAGCTCCGCTCAGCGTTGGCGTGTTGACTACGTAGGCGGCGGCTCCTTTGTCATTCGTTCTGCGCTTAACGACTCACTCGTTTTGGACGTGAACGGGGGAGCGCTTAATGATGGAGCCAATATCCAGATTTACGCTGCTAATGGCTCCGACGCGCAGGGATTTTACTTTGCCCAGACGAGCTATACGCCCGAGGCGGTAAATCTGGCTGTCCCAGTTTACAATCAGTACTCCGTTGGTCTACCCAACGGCTGTGAATCGGCGGCCCTGACCAACGTCCTTAACTATTACGGTTTTGGTGTTGGTCCGTGCGAGATGGCCGATCGATGGATCCCCCGTAGCTCTTGGGACTTTGTCTGGTGCTTCTGGGGAGACCCTCACAGCTATAACAATGGTAACGAGATCTGCGCTCCTGGACTCAATAGGGCTGCCAATAATTTCCTGGCAAGTAGGGGGAGCAGCCTGCGTTCGTACGACGTGTCGGGAACCTCTCTGTATGACCTCTGCAATTACCTTGATGATGGACATCCGGTCATTATTTGGACTACCGTTCATCAGGGCAATGTTGGAAATATCTATGCCCGACAGGGTGGATATTTTGCTTGCGTTAACTCGCATACCGTTGTTCTGAAGGGTTATAACCCTCAAACAAATAAGGTCATGATCTCCGACACCATCGATGGCTATACCACCTACGATCGAGATTGGATTGCTTGGGTCTACCAGCAACGAGGTGCGCAAGCGGTCGTTATTAAGTAACCAATTGCAACTATTTTGCGGCTCGTATCAACTATTATAGATTCAGTGTTAATTTGAATCGGGGATCTGATATGAGTTCCAGCCGATATGCCCGTGGCCTTGCTGCTATTTCGGTAGTGGCTTTGGCTGCGGGTCTTTTTGTTTCCTCCGTTGGAGTGTCTCCGTTATTTGCCGAAGAAGTGTCCACGAACGAATCCGACGCTAATCGAGTAATCGAATTGGGTACTGCCGATAGCGGTGATGGCAGCTTCGCTCCGAATAGCTCGACTGCGCTATCTAGCGAGGGGCGATCTGAGGACCCGTCGACATTTGCCGTCGAATCGGTCGATGCTACGACGTCTCTAGATGCCGAGAACATTGAGGACTTAGCCGTTAAAAACAAAGGGACACTCTCTGACGGTGCGACCTATGTTTTTGCTTGCAGCAATGCCTCACGCAAGGTGTGGGACGTTGCGGGAGGATCTTCCTCAAATGGCGCTAATGTTCAGATGCACAACTCGAATATGACTCAAGCTCAGCGCTGGTTGGTACATGAGGACGAGAACGGGTTTTTAACTTTCGAAAACACCGGTTCTGGTTTGGTGCTCGATGTCTCTGGCGGTATAGCCGAGTCTGGTCGTAACGTTCAGCAATATGTGGCTAACGGCACGCGCGCGCAAAAGTGGATTGCCGTTAAGGACGCCGATGGAGGCTTGACGATACATTCCGCCCTTAACTTTGATTACGTGCTCGATATCACGGGTGGTAGCTCTGCTGATGGAGCTAATGTCCAGCTATATAAGGCCAATCAGACCGCCGCGCAGCTGTTTTTTGCAATCGACTCCAATCCGGTCGTTGACTCTTTAGGACAGAACGTCGCCGACGGTGTTTATTGTTTTGAATCTGCCGGGTTGGTGCTCGATGTGAAAGGCGCTTCTGCTGAGTCCGGTGCGACTCTTCAGTCGTATGCAAAGAACGATACCGTTGCGCAGGCGTTCCGTCTTACGTATGACAGTGCATCCGGTTATTACACGATCGCTTCGCTTGTTTCGGGCAAGTTGATTGACGCCGATTACGGTAGCGTCGTACCCCGCGGTGCCGCCCATCTCTACGGATCTCTTGACGACGCTGGTTCATATACAAAGAATCGTTTTTGGATCCTCGAGCCTTCTGGAGAGGGTTTTGCCATTAAAAACGTCGCGAATGGGTTATATCTTTCATTTGAAAGTGGCGTTGCCGCTACCTCTACTGATGCTGCTACCTGGACTTTGACGCAGGCGAAGGGCTTTACCTGGACGCAGGCTGATGTCGATGCCTTCGCTGCCGCACAGGGCTTGCAGATCCCCGATGGAACTTACGCCCTCGGCATGGGCTCATCTCCGCGGAGTGTTGTCGATGTTTCTGGTGGCTCTGCTTCGAATGGTGCCAACATCCAAATCTATGCCTCTAACAACACCGCAGCTCAACGCTGGGTTATCAAGAATACGCTCGACTCAAATGGTCAGCCTACCGGCTATGTGACGATTGCTCATGCAGGAACCTCTTCGGCCCTCGATGTCACGGGTGGAGGAAAAAAGTCCGGCACCAACGTTCAGCAATATGCCGTGAATGGCACCGCCGCGCAGCGATGGATTCCTGTTAAGCAGGCAAATGGGTCATTCGTGTTTTATTCCGGCCTTGGACGAAATCTTGTCTTAGACGTAAGCGGCGGAAGCGTCTCTAATGGCGCAAATGTTCAAATATGGACCGCAAATGGTTCTGCAGCGCAACGCTTTATTGCCATTAACGTAAATCCTCATGTTGAGGAGGGCACCCAAACGGTTGCCGATGGCATGTACCAGATTAATTCCGTGTCGGATTCTTCAAAATGCCTTGACGTGGCAGGGGGCTCCACCTCTAACGGTGCTCGCGTTCAAACGTATTTTGCAAATGGTACGCTAGCACAGTGCTTCAAACTTTCATATGACCCTGCTACAGGGTTTTACTCGATTCGCGCTGCGAGGACTGGTAAGGGACTCGATCTTGATGGCGGCGATATTATTCCTGGCGCAAAAGTTCAACAGTGGGATTTCCCCGGAATTGGGTCAAACCAGCAGTGGCGTATCGAGTCTGACGGGGATACCTATTTAATCCGATCCGTTGCGAGTAATTTGGTACTGGAGCGAAAGCCCGACGGCTCCGTAACGACTGCTGTTGAAAACGGTAGCGCTTCGCAGCAATGGACCTTTGAATCATTTACCGTGACGCTCAACGAGGGCTGCTACTCAATTTATTCGGACTCGGCAGGTAAAAACGTTGATGTCTCTGGCGGCTCTTATGCAGAGGGCGCCCCGCTACAGGTTTATGCGGGGAACGGGACTTTGGCTCAGAAGTTCTGGGCTCGTGCCGACGGTCAGGGATACTACTCGTTTCAGTGTGTCAATTCTGCCAAGTATCTCTCGGCGCGTGAATCTGACGGCGCTGTTATTCAGATTTCGGACAAGGATTCTGATGGGGCTAAATGGTCGCTTGGTGTCTGCTTTGGTAAAGGTATCGAGTTAAAGAACAAAAAGACTGGCAAGGTCTTGACTGCTCCGGGATCTGGCAACTCCATTGTTTGCACTGACGAGAATAGCTCTGCGGCACAAGGGTGGGCAATCGCATCCGTCTCCCTGATTTCTGATGGATTCTATGAGTTTGCTCCCATGCATGCGACTGGGCAACGACTTGATGTGGCTGGTGGGTCTCGCTCGAATGGCGCAAACGTTCATATATATGCTTCTAACGGTACATTAAGCCAGCGTGTGTGGGTCCGTAGCGTTGGCAGCGGCTGGTACTCGCTTACGGCTTGCTGCTCTGCTTACCCTCTTGATGTTCTCAACTGTTCCAATGCGGATGGCACTAATGTTCAGCAGTGGCAGTGGAATGGGTCGAATGCGCAAAAGTGGCGCTTCGAAATGGGGGAGCGTGGAATCAAGATTGTTTCGGCTTGCGGCAATAAGGTCCTGGAGGTAAGCGACGGGGCCACCGCGAATGGAGCCAATGTCCAACTCTGGTCTTATACTGGCTCCGCTGCTCAGTCTTGGCGCGCTCTTTCTGCCGAACGTCCTGCGAAGATTGGTTATCAGAACCCTGCGAACTACCCCCAGGTAAGTAGCTTGACGGTAAGGCTTCCAAGTTATTGTACAGGCGAGTTCACCTATGTGACGCCGTCTCGTATTGCGATCGATGCCACGCGAGACGACTGCGTCAATGCCTTTATCCAGCGTGCCTATGAGTATGTTGGCACGAGGTATATCGAGCCTTACTCTACCGCGCCTGGTGGCGCCGTCGATTGCTCGGGCTTTGTGCTGCAGTGCCTCTATGCCACGGGCATGAATATGGGTATCTACAACCCCTATAACCATCGTTGGCTTTCTTGGCAGACGTACAACTCTATGAATTGGTACAATAACGGTACCTTTATGCCGGTAAGCGTCAATAGTATGCAGCGCGGCGACGTCATCTATTACCGCGGGCATATCGCCATCTATCTGGGGGATGGGCGCATGATTGACTCCTGGCCGCATCAGGGTGTTGGTGTCCATGGTGTTTACGAGCGCGGCAATCCCATTGGTGCTGCACGCCCGTTCGTATAGTCCTATTTCTTTAATCGAGGTTTTATTAGAGATTAAAAAATCAGTTCCGTTTGTGCCGTTTATTCCTGCGTGCTTCGCGGTCGCTGCCTTGTGCTCTTACATTCAAGTTTACTCAATTGAGTTGGCTACTCCGAATGATGAGGCCCTAATTTCTCCGGTAGTGTCTACTGAAGATGATTCGATTGAAGCCGATGGTGCTTTTGAAAAGGATTCCTTGGGTTCCACAGGAGATGCTGGTGATATCACTCCTGACGATGCCCAGACCCCTGCCGTGGGTGATGATGAGGCTAGCGTTTCTAATCCAGTTTCAGATATTCCTGCCGAGCCTTCTGTTCTGCCTTCGAATCCGCAGATTTCCGACCTCCCTGCAGCGGATATCGATGAGGGCGTCTATGAGATCTCTAACTCCGGCTCTAATAGGGTCCTGGATGTCTCGGGCGGCTCATGCCGCAACGGCGCCAACGTCCAGCAGTATGGTCAAAACGGCACGCCCGCCCAGCGCTGGAGAATCGAAAAGTTTAATGGGCATTATTTGCTCGTAAATGTCGCGAGTGGCAAGGCGCTCGACGTGTCCGGCGGTAACGGCGCAAACGGTACGAATGTCCAGCAATATGCCCTCAATCACACGAATGCGCAGCTTTGGGACTTTGTTGCCCGCCAAGATGGCGGCTATTTTATTAAATCCTGCCTTGGCGACTATGTGCTCGATATTTCTGGCGGCAGCGTTGCCAACGGGGGAAACGCACAGGCTTATAGCTGGAATGCTACGAGTGCACAGGTTTGGAATCTCGTAAAGGTCGCTCAGACTATCGATGACGGCTTGTATCGACTTGGCTCTATGCTTAACGGCGGTCAAGTTGTCGATGTCGCCGGAGGCTCTTTGAGTGATTCGGCGCAAGTTCAACTATACGGTTCCAACGATACGCTTGCCCAGTATTGGACGTTTACGTATAACAAGTCGACGGGATACTATACGGTTCGCTCTGCGGTGTCGGGTAAGGTCCTTGATTGTCGTGGTGGCGGCGTTTCTAATGGAACTGCGGTTCAACAATATGCCGAAAACGGTACGACTGCTCAATGGTGGCGCGTCGTCGTAAATTTCGACGGTAGCGTGTCTCTTGTTTCCGCCAAAAGCGGTTTGGCCCTTGATGTTACAGGGGCTAATTCTGCCAACGGAACTAAGCTGCAGCTCTATTCACAAAATGGAACGCTCGCGCAAAAATGGACGCTTTCGGTTCCGATGGTATTTTTGCGTGACGGAATGTACGAGATCCACTCTCGCGTAGATGGTAACCGTCTCATCGATGTATCTGGTGGATCGAAAGCGGACGACGCTAAATTGCAGGTATGGAATCGTAACGGCACGTTGGCACAGAAATGGTCGGTTAGTGTTTGCGACGATGGGTCGGTTCTTATCAAGGGTGCAAATTCGGGTAAGTACCTTTCGCAAAGCGACGGCAAGCTGATGAGTGTTAAGGAGGCAGCGGAAGGTTCCCACTGGATTCCGCGCGTGTCTCCAATGGGCGGTCTTGTTCTTGTGAATGCAGTCTCGGGCGCTGTGATTGACTTGTCCGGCGCCAATACCACTGCAGGCACCGCGATTCAGATGTACGCAAATAATTTTACGGCAGCTCAGGCATGGCGTTTTGTTGCGGCTTCGCTTATTGACGATGGCTATTACGTTGTGGTGAACCAATCGAGCGGTAATCGTGTTCTGGATGTTGCCGGCGGATCCAGCAGTGTCGGAGCTCGAGTGCAGCTGTATACCGCTAATGGAACGAACGCGCAAAAGTGGTATGTCCGTTCTTTGGGAAACGGTGCCTACAGTCTGATTGCCTTTGTATCAGGGAAGGCGCTCGACGTGCCGAGCGCTAACGCATCTAATGGCGCTTCTGTTCAGCAATGGGACTGGAATGGTTCTGGTGCACAAAAGTGGCTGCTTCGCCTTGCCGATGGCGGTGGCATCGCAATTTATTCGATGCTTGCTGACGGTTCTTTTGCTTTGATGGACAGCGATAACGTTCTTGTTCTTGGCAATGGTGGTAGCGACTCATGGCGCTTTGATACTACGATTGTTTCTGAGCAACCTTACGCTGACGCTAACGGTGCGCAACGGAGACTCGTCGACATTGCTTACTCCACTCCTTCTCCTGGATTTAACCTCTGTTCTGAGTGGATATCGCGCGTGTTTAACGCGGCGGGTTACGGTTATGCAAATGGCGATGCCTGCGACATGTTTTGGTCTTATTGCCATGACAGCAACCGCGCTAATTTGAAAGTTGGTATGATTATTGCTGTCCCGTCTCACTCCAATACGTGGGCAGGGTCCATCTGGGGCCATATTGCAATTTATATTGGAGATGGCAAAGTAATTGAGAACATTGGTCGTGTTAACGTCCGTGGGCTTGATGACTGGGTCAATTATTATGGGACAACGTATACGCCGCTTTGGGGTTGGTACCGTAATATCGCCCTTTGTTAGATTAGGTTTTGGCTGATGGTTATGCGCAAGAATGCTCGTCTTGTATCGTCTCTGTTAGTTGCCCTCGGTCTGCTTTGTGGACTGGGGGCAACCCCTGTTTTTGCTGACGATGCCCCGCTTCCTGTTGACGCTTCCTTGGAGGAGCGTTTAGCTTATGGCGAGGCGCATCCCGACGATGACCTTGGTACCTATACTGCCGGTAGCTCGATGGATGGGGAGCCGCTTGGCGCGGCACTCGATACTCGTTCGGCTAATGGCTCCCCGTATTGGGGCGGCTCCAACGCTTCTAAAACGTTCTATAACGGTTACGACGAGGTGTTCGCATCGCCTGCCCTTAAGGTCATCGATGTCTCGGAATGGCAGGGGACGATTGATTGGAATAAGGTCAAAAACTCAGGCGTGGATGCTGTTATTTTGCGTTTTGCGCATTCAACGAGTCATTTTGACAAGCAATTTGAGCGCAACCTGAGCGAGGTTCGTCGTCTGGGAATTCCGTTTGGCCTGTACATCTTTAGTACCGCCCGGAATTCGAATGACGCCACAAGTGAAGCGTACTTTACCCAGCAAATCGTGAACAAATACGGTCTATACGATCTGTCTTTACCGATTTTCTACGACCTTGAGGCGTTCTATGACAGCAACGGTAATCCGTTGTCTCCAAATAGCGCTTCGGCATACGAGGGCATTGTGAATGCGTATTTTAATACGCTTTCTGGTTTTGGGATTAACAACGTTTCTATTTATTCCGGCCGATGGTTTACGGATACCTATTTAAAGGCCGCAAGCGTGCGCCCCCGTGTGTCTTGGATTGCAGAATACGGCCCTAAACTCAAAACTTCATTTAGTTGCGCCGGTCAGTATGGATGGCAGTACACGTCTTCTGAGCGCCTTGACGGTATTACCGCCAACACGGTCGATATGAGCGCTTTTTCCTCAGTAGATTTTGTCAATGTGCTTAACCTGCCTGATTTTGCTCTTGCTGATGGAACTTACTACATCGATTCGATTGCAAAAGATTCCTCGAGCGTTACTGTCGCCGAAGATGAAAGCCTTTCTTTATATGGCGCCCAGGGAACGGCTAATCAGCGTTTCATCCTTGAGTTAGCTGGCTCGGGGGCATATCGGATCAAGAATGAAGCAACTGGGCGGTATCTCTCTGTGGTGGATAGTAACGCTCAAAGTGGTTCGGCGGTTGTTCAGGCGGCATATGCCCAGGACGAACATCAGCTGTGGCACGTTCGTACTGCCGATAATGGGTTCTATATCCAGTCCGCTTTGGGCAATTGGGTGCTCGATGTGAGTGGTGGTAGTACGGCAGATGGTACTTCGGTCCGCATCTGGGCTCCGAATAAGTCTGCCGCGCAGCGTTTTACGTTCGCTTCCGCTTCAACCATAAAAACTGATACTGCTTTTGCCATAAAGAGCGTTCTCGATCCGCAGCTTGTCATGGATATCTACGGTGGTTCATCTGATAACCGAGCACGGCTTCAGATCTATAACGCCAATAATAGTCAGGCTCAGATGTTTACGTTTAAGCAGGTTGGTAATGGCCTGTACGAAATCGTAAACGTTAACTCTGGTAAGCCCTTCGAGGCACAGGGCGGTTCCGTCTCCAATGGGGGAGCGATTTCCCAATACGCATCCAACGGCACGTGCGCGCAGCATTGGTCTGTCATTGATCACGGCAATGGTGAGTACTCGTTCATTAATTCAAAGTCCGGTAAAGCTGTTGACGTTCCCGGCGGCAATGGCGTGAGTGGGTCCGCGCTCCAGATTTATACGTTTAACGCATCTGATGCGCAGAAATGGACGCTTGCGCCGGCGCGTACCGTTCGCCAGGAGCTTAATGATCTCGCCGCCTCGAGCAAGGGTCTTGTAAAAGAGGGCGTTGAATATGCTATCGGCTCTGTCTCTGAGCGTCAGGTGTTCGATATTACTGGCGGATCTACGAATTCCGGAGCCAATCTTCAGCTGTACGCATCTAATGCAACTAAGGCCCAACGTTGGACGTTTTCCTATGACGAGAATGGTTATGCGACAATTACGAATGTGAAATCGGGGAAAGTACTAGATGTTTCTGGCGGCAGCAAAAAAGCTGGTGCTAACGTTCAGCAGTATGCACCCAATGGCTCTTGGGCTCAGAAATGGATCCTTGTCGATTGTGGTGACGGCTCAGTCAAAATTTGCTCTGCGATTAGGGCAGGCTTTGTTTTGGATCTAGTCGGCGGTTCCACTGCAAATGGTGCGAATGTCCAGGTTTATGACGACAACGGCACTGCTGCGCAGCGATTCCGGCTGTATACCGCCGGAGAAGTTTCTAAGGTTCAAACAATTGATTCTCAGTCTACTGTTGTAATGTCTTCCGATGGTCGCGTTTTTGACGTGACCGGTGGCAGTATGGATAGCGGAGCAGCCCTTCAGCTCTATAGCGCCAATGGGACCATTGCGCAGTCGTTTGGCTTTGAATTTGATACTGAGGCAGGTCTTTATGCAATTAAGTCTGCGAAATCCTATCGCTACCTGTATGCTCAGGACGGGGACATTGTTCCTGGGACCGCGGTTAAGCAGGGCAACTTGTCGCCCTCGACGCCGATTTATAATTGGGCCATTGAAGATGCAGGTAACGGGCTGTATCGTATCGTTAACGCTGCAACTGGCGGTGTTTTGGGTGTAAGCGCTTCTGGCAAGCTCATTACGGTATTCAGGGGTGACGCGCGTGAGCTATCAGTTGCCTTTACGCCATCTGACTTTAAATGTTTGCGCTCCGAACAGGATGCTGACGCTGCGGTTCATATGTCTGATTTGCCAGATGGGGAGTATGTCGTCAGCTCGAGCATGAACTATTCCTTTGTTTTGGATGTTTCTGGTGGGTCGAAAGAAAACAGCGCCAACATCCAGCTCTATACGTCGAATATGAGCAACGCTCAGCGCTGGACCGTTTCCCATGACGAAAAGGGCTATGTTACGTTCACGAACGTTGGCTCCAATAAGGTGATTGATGTCGCTGGTGGAAACGCTTCCTCTGGAACTAATATTGCTCAGTATGTCTCCAATGGCACATATGCCCAAAAGTGGATTGTTGCAAAGCGGTCTGATGGCTCGTATCTTATCGAGAGCGCTCTTAGGCCTGGATTCTATCTTGGATCTAGGGGAGGAAAAGCGTCTAATGGCGTGAATGTGGAGCTAAACTCAAATCAAGACAATTCGCGCTTTGTGTTGCTCAGTACTACTCCTTCTGTTGCCAAATGCGATGACATTCTTCCGGAAGGGTATTTTACGTTGAGCCCTGCCTGTAGTTCCTCCGGTAAGGTCATTGATATTGCGGGTGGTTCAAGCTCCAACGGGGCAAATGCTCAGATTAATGATTGCAATGGTACGATCGCCCAGCTGTTTAGTTTTGAATATCACGACGGCTACTACCTGATTCGTAATGCAAAGTCTCAGAAAGCGCTTGATGTTGCTGGCGGTGAGCTTATTCCGGGCAGCAACATCCAACAGTGGGCTTGCGATGATGTTAATGCGAATAGGCTATTTGCCGCAGTAGATAATGGAGACGGCACATTCTCCTTTGTAAGCAAGTCAACCGGTTTGGTTTTGGATGTTGTTGGAGCTTCTGATAGCGCTCAGGCGAATTTGGACGCATATCTTCCCAATGGAAGCTCCGCACAGAAGTTTTCGCTTCATCAGGTTACCGAGTTTTTGAGTGAGGGAGCGTTTACTTTTGAGTCGACTACGGCTTTGAAAGTTTTGGATGTTTCCGGTGGATCCATGGAGGACGACGCTTCGGTTCAGCTATATGCATCGAACGATACGCTTGCTCAAAAATGGTATGTGAGCAAAGTGTCTGGCTTGGAAAATACGTACGAGATTGAGTGTATCGGTTCCGCGAAGGTACTCTCTCTTACCGATGAGGGGAAGCTTGTTCAACTGACAGCTAACGGTGTCGATTCTCAGCGATGGCACAGCGCGCTTTCTGGTGGCAAGATCGCGCTGCAGAATGCAGCCACAGGCCAGTATCTTTGTGTTTCGGGTTCCTCTTCGACATTGGGCATGGTTGATTCTCTTGAGTTGCCCGGCGTTCGTTTTAATGCAAAGAGCGTGGGGGTTCTCTCTGAAGGGTCATATACCATTCAACTAATGTCGAATCGCTCTCAGGTGTTCGATGTTTCTGGTGGCTCAACGACTGCTGGCACATCGGTAGGCTTTTATGGTTCGAATGGAACGCCGGCTCAAATTTGGGATGTCCGCAAGAACTCCGACGGAACATATGAGATATCAAGTGCAAAATCCTGCAAGCCGCTTGATATCAAGAATGGTAATCAGTCAGTCGGTAACGGTGTTCAAATTTGGACCCGTAACGAAGGCGGCGCTCAAAAATGGAATTTGGTTTATAACAGGGGAGAGGGCTATACGATTCGGTCGTCAGGTGGGCTGGTTCTAGGCTTCTCTAACGGTGCTCTTGCTCTGTGTCACGACAATGGTTCTGCAGATCAGCGATTTGCGTTTGAGAATGCGACTTACATTCCGCCAATTCTTACCGGCGTGCAGTGGAAGGGTTGCGCTCATTATTCGTCGACTCGTTATGGCGAAGACTGGAGCGTGATCGTGATTCATATTTCGGAGTGCACATCGCTTTCCCACATTGATAATACTTTTTGGGGTACACGCGAAGCCTCGGCTCATTATGGCGTGGCACCGGGACAGATTCACCAGTACGTTGGCCTTTACGATACGGCATGGGCGGTAGGTAACTGGGGGTGGAATAAGCGTTCGGTGTCTATTGAGCATGTGGGGACTACGGCAAATCCGCCTTCGTATGCTACCCTTGATACTAGTGCGCAGCTTATGGCCGCGCTTGCAAGGTCTAAGGGTTGGAGACATCTGACGATGGGCGATAACGTTGGAATTCACAAGTGGTATTCATCGACGAGCTGCCCTGCTGGAACAGATGTCAACTGGCTGGTCGCGAAAGCTAACCAGTATTTAGGAAATTAATATAATTATTTGAGGTTGAATAACTTGAGCAAACGAATTCTATACTTCGATGTCCTCAATGTGGCTGCATGCCTGGCTGTAATTATTATGCATTTCAATGGTCTTGTGCATGCGTTTTCCCCATCTTCTGATTGGCTGCAAGCCCTTTTTGCGGAGTGTGTTTGCTATTGGGCTGTTCCGATTTTCTTTATGCTTTCGGGCGCCAATCTTCTTACCTATAGGGAACGCTATTCAACAAAAGAATTCCTTTACAAACGTTTTGTAAAAACGGTAATTCCCTTTCTTGCTTGGTCTGCCTTGGCGCTCATTTGGAAGGTGCAGACTGGACAGATGCAGGCTCCGGCTGGCCCAAGATCATTTATTGATATGGTGATTAACACTCAGATAATTGATGTCTACTGGTTTTTCATCCCCTTGTTCTCAATGTACCTTTCGTTTCCTGTTCTGTCATTTTTATGCGACGGAAAGCATGATGATGTGCTTTGGTACTCCGTTGCCACTGGTTGTATTTTAATTTCCGTGTTGCCCTCCGTATCGGCATTTCTAGGTATTTCTTTCAACTCTTCGCTTACACTGCCGATATTGAGCGGGAATCTTCTATTTGCCGTACTCGGTTATTTGATTAAAAACCATGAATTTTCTGCGTATCAAAGGTATGTGATCTATTTTTTAGGTGTGATGGGTTTTGCCGTTCGTTATTTTTCGACGGCCTACTGCTCCTTCGCTCAGGGCGAGCTCTATACGGTCTTTTGGGGCGTAACGAACTTCCCGTGCATGCTTCTTTCTGTCGCCGTCTTTGTTTTTTGCAAATATGCACATTGGGACCGATTGTTCACAACGCCAAGACGCGTAAAAGCGCTCAAGTCTCTTTCTGGTTGTAGTTTTGGAATTTATCTCATTCATATGATTGTGTTTTACTATCTCTTGATTATTACTGGCCTTGATGGAGGCCGTCTGGTCTGGAGAACTGTTTTCCCGTTCATCTGCTATTTTGTTTGTGCTGCGCTCGTTTTCTTTCTCAAAAAGATACCTCTAGCGAAATGGATTGTTCCGTAGGGGGGCATTGAGTATGAGAAACCGTTTATTTCATGGCTTTTCGCTATGATCTCTTCCTCTGTTTGAACCTCTTATATTTTATTAGCGCTTGTTTCGCTCCATCTACTGGATGAAGCGATCTTGTAGACACGGGAATAACCTGCGTCTTCTTTTTAGTCCATGATATCGAAGGCCGTGAAATGCAGATCAGAAAGCAACATTTAAGGTTATTTATACCCATTTTACTGGGCCTTTTCTTTTCTCTAGGCGATTATGTTGCGGCTCATGATGGCGTTCTTGATTTGTGCAGTAAAATGATTTGGTTCCAAGCTCTGGAATTCAGCATGTATTTTGTCGTTTTATTTGTTGTATTTGAATTGCTAATTGGTCATATAAACAATGAACAGGGCGGTATCAAGATTGCCTTGGGCTCATGCTTTCACCGACGGGAGCCAAGTATTGCAAAATCTAGATGTCGACTATCACATCTCATTATCTATTTTATCTTTATCGCTACCGCCTGGTCTTTTTGGTTGTATCTATTGAGGTCTGGTATTTTTTGGTCGGATACATCACAGCAAATTTTGCAGTACTACGGTGTCGAGACTTTGTCCGATCATCATCCCGTGCTAGTTACCTTCATTTATGGGTTGTTTTGCGAGTTTGGTACGGCTGTATTCGGCAGCGCAACTAAAGGCTTAGTAATTCTTGGAGCAATTCAGCTATATTCCGCTGCTTTGCTAATTTCGTTGATTTGTTCAGATTTTTATCACTTCGGCGCCAATTCAATTTTATGTTTAATCGTTGTCGTCTTTTTTGCTATATTTCCCGTCTTCCCTGTAATGATTTGCTCGATTGCGAAGGACTCGCTTTCGATTGTTTTCTTTTTAGGGTATATATGGCTATTTTTCAGATTTCTTCTGTCAAAGAATCTATCTGTTCTTGAGATATTAGGAATAGTCTTATTCTCCATTATCGCTTCGCTTACAAAAAAGACCATGGGTTATATTATTTTTGGAGTCGATGTACTTCTCTGTTTATATACCTTCAACTTATCCAAAAAATGCTGCGTTAAAATCTTGCTTTCCTCGGTTTTCTTTTCTTTAACCGTGTTTGTCCTTGTTCCGCAGCTATATGCTACCGCTAACGTGTTGCCTGGCGGCAAACAGGAAATGATTGCGCCTATCATTCAGCAAGTTGCACACGATGTTAAATACTCTAAAGATGAAATGACCAACGAAGATTTAAACGTAATAGACAAGTTCCTTCTCACTAACGTCTGCGATATCCCTTCCAAGTATAATTGGGGTTGCGTTGACTCAATTAAGGACATAATAAGATATCCGTTAACGCCTATTCGGGGCGTAAACGACGAATCCTATTTTAATAAGTTCATTAAGCTGTGGGCCGTCAACTCAATGAAGGATCCCATAGGCCATCTCGAGGCATGGATTGGCCTTATTGATGGATGGATAACGTTTCGTACCGATCAAGACGGGTCCGGAAATTACCTTGTCCTGCCAATGTACTCTGGCTGGTATTATGAACCTGTTGATAAGGTTATCGATTGGAACCCTACTTGCTCTGCTGGCGCTTCTGTTGCTCAGCAAATTTATCTTTCTATCCAAAGTCTTCCTATTATAAATGCTCTATTTTTCCGTTCCACCTGGGCCTCTATTATCCCTTTGTTCCTCCTGTTTTATGTACTCGGCGATAAGTATTCGGGTTCAAAAAAGGGGGCCCTATTGATCCTGTCCCCTGTTCTGATCACATGTTTGACTCTTTTAATAGTGCCGATTTCTATAGTAGGCGGCGAGCCAACGCGTTATGTCTTTAGTAATATTTGTCTAATTCCCATTTTGGTTTTGGCGTTATCTTTAGATAATCTGTTCTGCAATCATGGTTGATTGTTTTGGAGTTCATATGCAATTTCGTAATGTTGCGGTTATCATTCCCTGCTACAACGAGGCTTTAACCATCGGTAAAGTGATAGATGACTACCATGCGGCCTTGCCTGGTGCAATGGTATATGTATACGATAACAATTCTTCTGACGACACTTCGCAGATTGCCAAGCAGCATGGTGCAATCGTTCGCTTCGAGCCTCGCCAGGGGAAAGGTAACGTTTGTCGCCAGATGTTTCGTGATATCGATGCTGATTGTTATTTGATGGTCGATGGTGACGACACGTATGATGAGGCTAAAGCCGTTGATATGGTGCTGCCGATCCTTAATGGTGACGCCGATATGACCGTTGGTGACCGTCTTTCCAACGGAACATATGCCGAAGAAAACAAAAGAGCCTTTCATGGATTCGGTAATAATCTCGTTCGATTCATGATTAAGTGGATTTATGGCTATGCTTTTGATGACGTTATGACTGGCTATCGTGCTATGAGCCGTCCGTTTGTTAAGACGTTCCCGGTCATGTCTGAAGGCTTTCAGATTGAGACCGAGCTTTCTATTCATGCTGTTGATAGGCGTTGGCGGATCAAGGATATTCCAATTGTTTATCGTGACCGTCCCGAGGGTTCAGTCTCCAAACTTGATACGTTTGGTGATGGCTTTAAGGTGATTGCGATGATCGGGGCGCTTTTTAAGGATTATCGACCCCTTAAGTTCTTTAGTTTGATTGCTGCAGTGCTTTTGATTATTGGTTTGTTTTTCGGCATTCCGGTTATATTTGATTTTGTTCATACCGGTCTTGTTGAACGGCTTCCAACTGCTATTCTTGCGGTTGCGTTTGTGTTTCTTAGCGGCCTTTGTTTGACTACAGGTTTGATTCTAGACTCTGTTGCTAAGATCGAGCGCAAAGAGTGGGAGCTAAAGGTTTACGACGAGTTTCAGAAGTAGATAATTTTGGGGCGTCTCTTGGTGGCGTCCCTTTTGCTTTAAAAGTCAATTATCCTGTTAGAGTTAACCCTGTTCCTTCTATTAGGGAGCGTCTAGTTTGCCCCGTTTCTCCATTTGCGTTTCTTCCTATAACGATGCTGAGTTCCTCCCCGCTTGCATTGACAGCGTCCTCAATCAGTCGTTCTCTGATTTTGAGCTCATTATTGTTGACGATGGAAGTCCTGATGACACGGCGTCTATCATTAGTTCCTATGCTCAGCGAGATCCCCGCATCGTTCCAATTATTAAAGAGGTTAATGAAGGCGTTCATCTCGGTCGTAAATCAGCCGTAGCCAAATGTTCCGGCGATCTGGTTATTCTTTTGGATTCCGATGATGAACTCGGCGACCCTCTCTTTCTGGAAAAGCTAAACGAGTATTCTCTCGCTCATACGGCTGATATCTATCACTTTGGCATAGACGTCATTAATTCTGGTGTTTCCGACCAAGAGCGTAACGACTTTGAGGCTTACGTCAATCGGGATATTGAGCCTCTTTATGGAAGCGACATTGTAAATGCTGCTTTTTCTGCTGAAGCCGGATATCGCCAAGACTGGCGTATTACTCAGAGGGCATACGAGTCTTCTTATTTTAAACGTGCTTACGAGAAAATGACTTCCGATCGCATGGGTCGCGCTCAGGATGGCTACGAGTGTTTTGTCGCTCTTGCCGAGGCGAATTCCCAGCTTTCATGTAACAATTTAGTTGGTCTTAAGTATTATCTTGGCCGAGGTGTAAACTCTGGAACTCAGATTTCTGCTGAGTCTTTTGTAAAAAGCGCCAAAGGATTCTGGAGTTCTGTTTCGCATATGTGCGAATACTGCAAAGTATTCGATCGCTTCGACCTGTCTTCATCTTTAAATGGAGGCAAATTAAAGCTAATGGATCTGTTGTTTAACGACTGGATCGTACGTGTTAGCGATTCCGATAAGCTCGCCGCCGCACGCGGAGCTGCTGAAGTTTGCGGTAGGGTAGAGGTCGCAACTCAGCTTATGCGTCTTGCGCGCGATAAGGCCTACTCTCATTGGGTTGATGGTATTGAACTTGATGATTGCGCGAGCGCTTGGTATCACGAGGCTAAGCTTCTTGCGGGTGGAGATTACTTTACGTCTCAAGAGCTAATTGATTTTGGATACGCTGCCAAGCTTCACATCGACGAGGTTTCTGAGCGTTCTTTTAGGCGCCGTTCCGAGGAGCAGGACGTTCGTATCTTTGTTTCTACGCATAAAAATGTCGACCTATTTGATAGTGCGGTTTTCCAGCCTGTTCAGGTTGGGTGCGCTTCTCACAATAATCTCTATCGCTGGGCCTTTCACGATCATGAGGGTAACAACATATCGACGCTTAACCCCATGTATTGTGAGCTGACTACTCAATACTGGGCTTGGAAAAATACCGACAGCCAATACGTGGGTTTTTGTCACTATCGTCGTTATTTCGACTTCGCCCCCGAACGTCATAGCGAAAACATTTACGGCGAGATCATGGACACCTATATTGACTCAAAGTCTCAGGCTAAATATCATCTCGACGATAAATCTGTTGCTAATTATGTTAAGCAATACGATGTAATTACAACCGAGCGCAAGGATATTCGTCCATATTGTGGGCAGTCTGCAACGCTGCGTAAGCAGTATGACCTTGCAGATAAGCTTTATGTTGAGGATCTTGACAAGGCCGTCGAAATCCTCGGCAAGCAACATCCTGAATTTCTTGAAGATGCTCAGGCCTTCCTTAATGGCCATGTTGGTCGCTTCTGTAACATGTTTATTATGAAGCGAGATATCTTCAATGATTACTGTGCGTGGCTTTTCCCCATTCTGGAAGAGTTTGTTGCTACGACTGATATGTCTCACTACAGTAAAGAAGGTGTTCGCACTCCAGGTCACTTGGCTGAGAGACTTCTAAATATCTATTTGCTCCATCACGAGCGCGTTGGATCTAATTGGAAGATGGCCGAGCTTCAGTGCGTGCATTTTGCTAACCCTGATTATCATGACGAGCTCGGTCTTCCCTCGCTCGGTTACGATAAGCGTCCTATCATTCCCGTTGTTTTTGCGTCAGACAATAATTATGTGCCGATGCTTACCACTACGGTTTATTCGGCGCTTAAGAATGCTTCCCGGGATTATCGCTATGATGTGATTGTTCTTCATCGCGATATCAATGGTGTCAACCAGGCTTCCATGAGAGACTTCTTCTCTCAGTTTGACAACGCAGCGATTAGGTTCTGTGATGTTTCGCCTATTGTTGATCAATATGAGCTGAGCACCAATAATCCTCATATTAGTGTTGAGACGTACTACCGTTTCTTAATTCAGAAGCTATTGCCTTATTACAACAAGGTTTTGTACTTGGATTCAGATCTTATTGTCGAGGGCGATATAGCCGAACTCTACTCGAGTGATCTTGGCGATAACCTTCTTGCTGCTGTGAGGGATATCGATTTTCTCGGTAATGTCAACATGAAGAACGGGGACCGTCTTAAGTATGCAAGGAAGGTCCTGGGTATGAAGAACCCCTATGATTACTTCCAAGCTGGCGTTCTTTTGCTGAATACTGAGGAAATGCGCAGGCTCCACAGTATTGAGGAGTGGTTGGAATTTGCTTCTGACGATCGCTTTATCTACAACGATCAAGATGTTCTGAACGCGTATTGCGAGGGGCGCGTTACCTGGCTCGATTATGACTGGAATGTCATGATCGATTGTGGCGGACGCATCGCGAACGTGTTCAGCTTTGCTCCTCATGAGGTTTTTGATGCATTTAATGATTCGCGTCGCCATGAGCGGATTGTGCATTATGCTGGGTTTGAAAAACCGTGGAAGTTTGCCTATTGCGATCGAAGCCAACTGTACTGGAAGTATGCTCGTGATACACCGTTTTACGAGAAGCTTCTTGCATCGCTTATGGGGTCTGGTGCCCCGGTTGATACACCGCTGGTGATGCACGAAAAGGCGGTTTCTGAAACTAGCCCGCTTCGTAAGATTGTCGATCCGTTGTGCCCCATTGGTTCTGCGCGCCGTGAAGTTCTGAAATCCATTGGCAGGGCTGTTCAGGGAAAGAAATAACTGAGTCTGTCAAATGGGCATGGAGTGTAAGCTCCATGCCCATGTTTAAGTAAAGTATGGGTTAATACCCCTCTTTTGACGGTCCATTCGTTCTGTGAGACTCGGAAGGATATACTTCTCTCTCGATAAGTTCTTGTAATTAAGGAGTCGTTTGTGACGAATAGCGTCGATAGCCGTGTTGATACGAATAGCATTCAATCACACGCGGCAAATGACATTCAAAAGGATTTTTACATCCTAAAACAGCTAGTTACTAAAGATTTTAAGCTCAAATATCGACGTAGCGTTCTTGGCGTTGCATGGTCGGTGCTTAACCCCCTGCTTATGATGATTGTAATGGCGGTCGTTTTTTCGACGATTTTTGCCCAGGGTCGCAATGGTTCCATTACCCCGGAGATGTATCCGCTTTACTTAATTGTTGGTAATGTAACTTTTGCCGTTATGTCTGATTCCACATCGCAGGCCATGACATCGATTCTTGCTGCAGCGTCGTTGTTAAAGAAGGTCAAAGTCCATCGTTGGGTATTTCCCGTTCAAAAGGCTTTATTCGCCTTGGTCAATTTTGCTTTTTCGCTTGTCGCGGTTGCCCTGGTTATGCTTTGGTTCCGTGTAGTGCCCACATGGCATCTTATTTGGCTTCCAGTATGCTTAATCCTTCTAATGCTATTTTGCATGGGTATTGGTCTGGCGCTGTCCGCCCTTGCAGTTTTCTTTAGAGATGTGATTCATCTTTGGAGCGTTGTAATTACCGCCTGGACGTACTTTACGCCGATCTTTTGGACTACGGATTTTATTGCCGGAATGCCTCATGTCCTCAGGGTTCTTATGTATGCGAACCCCATGTACAACTATCTAACTTTCATGCGTGATATTTTCCTGTTTCAGTGCAATCCTTCCGCGCTGGTATTGGGTTTTTGCGTTCTATGGGCGGCCCTTTCACTGCTTATTGGGTATGCAGTATTTCACAAGAGCGAGCATAAGTTCATTCTTTATATCTAGGGGGATAGTGTGTCTGGAGTTATTCAAACGGGTGCTATGCCCTCGATTGATTATAGGAAGAAGCCCCTTTCGGTCGAAGTCAAAGATGTCTCTATGATCTTTAACATGGCTTCTGAATCGCTAGGCAGCTTTAAAGAGTATTTTATTAAGCTTGCGAAGCATGAACTCTTTTTTGAGGAGTTTAAGGCACTTAAACACATCTCCTTCGATGTCCACCAGGGCGAAGTCGTTGGCCTAGTTGGAACGAACGGATCTGGCAAATCTACCATGCTTAAGATCATTGCTGGCGTTCTTGAGCCGAGTGAGGGCGAAGTTAGGGTTCATGGCAACATTGCTCCGCTAATCGAGCTTGGCGCGGGTTTTGACCCTGAGTTGACAGCTCGTGAGAATATTTACCTTAACGGATCGCTTTTGGGGTATACAAAGGAATTTATCGACGCAAACTTTGATGGAATCATCGAATTTGCTGAGCTTCAGGACTTTGTCGATATGCCGCTTAAGAATTTCTCTTCGGGCATGGTAGCGCGTATCGCTTTTGCTATCGCAACTATTACTGAGCCCGATATCCTCATTGTTGATGAGACACTTTCCGTTGGCGACGTGTTCTTTCAGGAAAAGTGCGAAAGGCGAATTCAGCATTTTATTGAATCCGGTGACGTTACTGTCTTATTCGTTTCGCACTCAATGGATCAGGTTGAGCGTATTTGCCAGCGCGCCGTGTGGATCGAAAAAGGTAACCTGAGGATGGATGGTCCTGTCAATGAGGTCTGTAAGGCATATCGCGACCAATTCAATTAGGTTATAATCTTATATTATTCGCTCCATTAGCTCAGCTGGATAGAGCAGGGGACTTCTAATCCCAAGGTCGACGGTTCGAATCCGCCATGGAGCACCAATTGAAAAGTTAGGCCGTCAGCCGTAATGGTTGACGGCCTTTTGTTTGGTCGCGTTCGCCGATTATTTACATCTATTGTTCCTTTGCAGCGCCGCGCCGGGTTTATCATCATCGTTATGTTGGTTGGCTGATGGTATTTGAAGGGAATGCTTATGCTTAAACAAAACAGGCGCAGCGTGGTGGCTCGGGCTATTGTGATACTGGCGCTTGTGGTGGCGCCTCTATTCTCATGCGTGCTTCCGGCGCGACAAGTTTTTGCCAATGAAATTAAGAAGCCCGATGGCCTCGAAGTACTCGTTAATGGGCAGCCGTATAGTGGCTTTAATATCGCTGAAGGCTACTATAATCCCGATCAGGAACAGTATGGAGCCTATTACCAAGACGCGACTTTGGATGGCGCCAAGGTATCCATCGGAAACCTTCCTGATGGTTGGTACATTACAAGTTTTAAAGTGTCAGACGATGGATCTTGTGCAAGACTGATGATTGCCGATTATCCTCTTTGGGGTGGATACACCGTTCAATACTCTTGGGTTTTTTACGGTGCATCGATTGAGCGTACGCTCAATGAAATATCGAATGCCAAGATCTATTTGGATTACTCACAGAATAGTATTTGGGACGACGATCCCGCGAACTGGCTTGAGCCCGAAGGATTTAATCCCTATAAGAACTATAGCTCTCCTGAGTATGCATATCCCAAGGGATGGGGTGTTTGGGGCGTTGTGGATTACGGCTGGATAGTTGATCACGAGCACGTTGATAATCCTGGCCTTCAATCGGGTGCAAGTATCTTTACCGCCCATCCTAGGGATGCCGATTCTCCCAAGGTAACTTGGCGACTCAACTGGAAAGAAAGTGCTGGCAAGCCTGGTGACCCCTCAACGTCCAAGGTGCTTACGCGCATCAACGGTGCCACTCGCTATCAGACCATGAATGGTTTGGTGGATTTAATGCACCCTGGGAAAAACGGTGTCGTTATTGTCGCTTCTGCTACCAACTATCCCGATGCCCTCGCTGCGTCATCGCTGGCCGGTTGTTATGACCCAGCTCCTATTCTGCTGACTGATCCAAATAATTTGGCCGAAGAGGTTAAGGATCAGGTGCAAAAACTCAATCCCAGCTTTATTTATATTGTCGGAGGCGAAAGTGCTGTGTCCTCTACCGTAGAGGACCAGCTGAGGTCCATGTCTCAAGCCTATATCCAGCGCTTGAGCGGTCAGACGAGGTACGAGACTTCGTTGCGTATAGCTAGAACGGCCTATAACGTTGCCAGTACCGGGGGCGAGGCGCCTTGGCAGGTCATAATTGCTACGGGCACGAACTTCGCCGATGCGCTGTCTGTAAGTCCTTATGCATATGCGGGTAAAATGCCCATTCTTTTGTGCGATCCTGCAACAGGTTTGTCGGATGACGCCTTAGCTTTTCTTAAAGCTAAGGGCATAAGAGATGCCATGATTGTTGGAGGCAATCAGGCTGTCCCGTCATCCGTTGAGGCTCAGCTCGAGTCCGTTGGCGTGTCGTATAACCGCTATTTTGGTAGTACGCGCTATGAAACAAGCGTCAAAATCGCCGAACGTGCTTCCTCGTTATTTAATAATTCAAGCGTTCTTGGTCTAAGCGGTTCGATATTTGCTACGGGAAAGAATTTCCCCGATGCTTTGGCGGCTGGTCCGGTTGCCGGTCATTCACGGTCTTTTGTTCTTTTGGTTGATGACGATAATGATGCGGCGGTTCAGTATGCACGCAAGTGGACTGAGGACTACGCAGGTCGTCCTGACATGCAGGACATGGTTCCGACAGCTGCCTATATTGCTGGCGGGGTAAATGCGGTGAGTGATTCTACTGCTAGCAGTCTTTCTGCGGCAATGAATATGCAGATCAAATAGCTCGCTCGCGATTCAATGCGTATGGCGAAGGGGCCCTTTTGGGACCCCTTCGCTTTTTAATTCAGATTTTTTGCACGTGGGATTGAATTCTCGTGCTTATCGGTGGCTTACTGTCAGTCCATCTGCTAAAGATCTCGGCTGTACACTTTCGGCACCGAGGTCCTTTAGGGTTCGGTGTCTTATCTGACTTAAGGTGTTATTAGAGCGAGGACGGCTAAATATGATGCTAATTCTATAAACTGGACTTTGAATCGGTGCTATACGTTCGTCCTCTTCAGTCCTCTTGCGGAATGCGTCTAAAGTTTTGAGCCTCCTGTTCCTCCGTTTCCCAAATTTGTTCCCGCGAAAACCATTGAAACGTAATAAGTATTGTTATTGGCGTTGTAGGACGTCTTCACGCCGCACGCTCGCATTCCTGGTCGGTTTAAATTCTTTCGATGTCCGAGATTGGGGACGCCAAAGTCGTCCCACCAGCTATTAACAATGCTCCTGCCCGTGGCGCCCGCATGTGCGGTCGCTAAGTTTTCTCCAACCCCGTTCCAGCCATTCCATGAGTGGCTGTCACGATATTCGTGATAGTAGTCATGTACCAGCTTGCCTGCGGCTGCGCAATGAGATGACGAGTAGCTCGCTGCGTTATCGCAGAATGTGTCATTGCCGCCAGGTACATAGAGGCCATTCTTTTGCCGGTACTCACGTACGGCGTTCCATGTTTCCACGCTAATGCGGTTGCACTCCTCGTTGGGATCAATCTGCTTGGATGTGCGCTTGAGTGTCCAGGACTGGTTGGCACTTCGGTTCCTGTCTTGAACGGTGACGTTAGCGCCGTTTGTTGCCGTACCGCCGGTTATATTCAGCGCACGGTAGCTGGCCGTGTTCAAGAAGACAAGTTTATTATCTTTGGTGAGTCACAGCTTCCACAGCTTGTTACTCCAACCGTCTTCATAGTCCCATTGCTGGACATTGCCGCCGTTGGTGTTTGAGTCCTGGCCAGCAACCTCAAGGCACTTGCCCGAAACAACGCTGATTATTTTGTAGATGCCATTTCCAACCCTAACGAACTGCCATTTCTGTCCGTTGCCGTTGTTGTCCACCCAAGAAATTACGTTGACGCCGTTATCCTTGCCGCCTCCGTAAACATCGAGCACCTGATTGCTGCCAGAGCAACTCTGGATAACGTACATCCCTTCGGGAACTTCGTAATAACGATCTCCGTTATCGTAGGCGTGTTCGGTGACGCTTACGTTGCCGACCGTAATGGATCTTGTGCCTTTAGTTTTAATCGTCTCGGGTCTGAGTTCAAATAGCTGTGCCTTACTGTTATTGCGGCTCCAGACCTGGATGTTAGTTCCATTGTCGGCGTATCCGCCGTAGCAATCGAGGACATAATTGGAATGCACGTTTATGAACATCAGCTTGTTGTTGTAGACCTCGGCACGCCACAGCTGATCGTCTCTACCGCTTGAACTCAGCTGAAGAACGTTGCAACCCTCTTCATTTTTATGACTTGAGTCAGGGCTCAGGTACTTATTCGAGTAGGCGTTTTTTATGCGGTATACACCCTCCGATTCCTCAACGAACTTCCAGATCTGGCCATTTACGCCGTTGTTGTCCCAGAGCTGAACGTTGGCGCCGTTGTCTTTGGAAACCGCTGCCACCTCGACGCATCGATCGATGTTGGTGCACGTGTTAATAGAAAGCCACTGATCGGGAACATCAACGTAGCTGTATCCATCGGGATAGCTGTATACCGTGACGGTAATTTCGCCGACCTTTACCTTTTTGACGGTTGCCTGACCCCTAGTGATCTTAAACGTCGAAGTTGCCGAACCAGTGTAGTCGCCCTTGCCGGTGACGGTAATGTTTGCGGTTCCGACCTTGATGTTATTGCCGTAGGAGGTTGTAAAGTCCGTCCCGGATTCGAGCGACTTGCCGTCGAGCGTGACCGTGGGAACGGGCGTAAGCTGCGAGCCGGTGTAGTTTTGGGCTGCAACGCTGATGCTTGCCTCCGAGATACTCGCGGGCAAGATGGTGAACGTTCCGCTAGCGGTACCGGCGTAGTTGCCTTTGCCGGTTACGGTAGCCTCGGCGGTGCCCGCATGCTTATTGTTGGAATATGAGACGGCGTAGTCTGTTTCGCTCTTAAGGGTACGGTCACCTAGCTTAACAGTGACGCTAGGGGATAGAGCCTGACCGTTGAACGTCTGTTTGGCGGCGCTGACCTTGGCCGACGAAATGCTTGCCGCAGAGATGGACCAGTTCACTTCGACGTCGTCGGATTTGCCGGTTGAAGCCCACTGATAAACGGTCTTGTCCGTGAGTGAAAGTGTGGCCTTATAGGTTCCCGCATTTGTGGCCGCACCGTTCTTGACGGTATAGATTTCGTTTGAGCTGATGGCGGTCTGGTTAGACCCGTCGTAGGTCAGCTTGGCGGGGGAGGGCACATTTACGCTCTGTTTAGAGGCGGAAGGTTTACCGACTATTTCAAAAGTGCCTTTGGCAACTCCCGTGTATTGATTAATGCCAGTTACTGTGACTGTTGCCGTTCCAGCCTTAGTATTGTTCGAATACGAGACGCTGTAATCGACATCCTTTTTGAGCTTTTGATCACCAAGGGTGACTTCGGGGTCCGGCGTGAGCGGCTGGCCCGTGTATTGTTGTTGCGGTACTTTAACTTGAGCGCCTGATAGGTCCGTGAGGTTCGGTTTCGGCTGCGTTGATGTATCATTCGGCGTTAGCGCCACAACTATGCGTTGATAGTCATCGTTGGATACCGCGTTAATGCCGCCAGCAACGAAGGCGTTGCCAACATTGCCCTTAAACCGCTCAATGTAAGCGCATGCTGTTTGCGCTCCATTATCAACAAGAAGAAGGGGTGAGTTGATTCTGCCCATGCAGGGTCCCATTGCAAGGGCGTCGGCGTAGTTTGAGCCGGTCGCAAATCCCAGCTGGTCTGCCGTAAAGAGGCTTGTTTCCGATATTTCAAAAGCAGTAATCTGCGTACTTGTTTCGTAGCGAGTCGCTCCACTCAGACGGCGAATTCCATCGGTGGCAATATTTGCATTATTGAGTTGAGGGATCACGACATCGGGGACAGCTGCGTTGCCGCCAACAAGGATTGCCTTGGAGAATCCTCCTGCGCGAATTGCTTCGACAGTCTCTTGCGTGATGTCGCCGTAAGGGTCGCACAATACGATGGGACTCTTGGTTACATACGCGAATGGGCTTATCGATAGGGAATCTGCGTAATTTGAGCCTGTAGCGACAATTACTGTGTCAGACGAAGAATTGCATTGGCGCAAGATCTCGAGGCTAGTTTCGTATCGAGTTGAGCCGTATAGCCGAATCGTATTGCTTCCGCATATATTGCTTGCCGCCTGTAGTACCGCGTCGCTCACGGCTGAAGGGCCGCCAACAACATAAATTGTTGACGGGCCAAGCTGTTTAATTGTTGCCGCCGCCTTGCTTGAGAGCTCAGTGGGGTCTGTAAGGATAATTGGGGCGTCATGTACGCCGGCTAACGCAGAGGCAGACAGTGCGTCAGGATAATTTGTGCCACTGGCAAGTATTACCTTATCGGATGCGCTCCATCCGCCAACGTTCGAAATCAATTCCGACATTGTGTCGTAGCGCGTGTCGCCTGCCATGCGCTGGACATTAACCTGTAAAGCTAGCGCTTCTGTCGTGAAGAGTGGCAGAGATGCCAGTACAAAAAGGGCTCCTAAGAAAGGTAAGCAAAGTCTTCCTGGGAAGCATTTTGACTGCGCTTGTTCGCTTCGCATAAAACCACCCCTCATAGGTTGCCTATGTACTCCAGAGTATATGAGGGGAAATGTGAAAACTGTTGCGCAACAACTTTTACTGGCACTAATCCCTCTGCCAGAGGTCTCGCGTGTAAACCTTGTCTACCACATCGTCGAGAACGCTGTCGTAGCGATTGGCGATAATTACATCGCTTGCCTGCTTAAACGCGGCCAGGTCGTTGACGACGCGGCAGCCTTGGAGTGTATCGAGGGAACTGGTGGGTTCGTATACGATAACCTCGACTCCGCGAGCCCTAAGCTTCTCGATGACATCGAGTGTCGAGCTCTGCCTGAAGTTGTCGGAACCACTTTTCATGGTGAGGCGGAATGCGCCGACGATCTTCGGCTGCATTGCATGAACTTGATCGACGATAAATTGTTTGCGCGTGCTGTTGGAATCGACGATGGCGCGAATCAGGTTTTGGGGGACGTCCTGGAAGTTGGCGAGGAGCTGCTTGGAATCCTTGGGCAGGCAGTATCCGCCGTATCCGAAGCTGGGGTTGTTGTAGTGGGTCCCGATGCGCGGGTCCAGGCAGACTCCCTGGATGATGTCGCGCGTGTTGAGCCCCTTGCTCTTGGCATAGGTGTCGAGCTCGTTGAAGTATGAAACCCGCAGCGCCAGATACGTGTTGGCGAAGAGCTTGATGGCCTCGGCCTCCGTTGAGCCTGTTACAAGGATTTCCGTTCCTGTATCCTCGGAGCCTTCGTCCAGGAGCTTGACGAAGGTCTGCGCGGCCTTGTGGTCGGCATCCTTCGTGATGCCGGCGACGATGCGGCTGGGGTGCAGGTTATCCTCCAGCGCATGGCCCTCGCGCAAAAACTCGGGGGAGAAGATGATTTGGAGCTGGGGATATTTGGCGCTTACATCCTTGGTGTAACCAACGGGAATGGTGGACTTGATAACCACGACGGCGCGCGGGTTGAACTTTTGGACTAGGTCCAGGACGCTTTCGATGCTGGAGGTATCAAAGTAGTGGGTGACGTCATCGTAGTTGGTCGGTGTTGCAATGACGATGTAGTCCGCGCTTGCGTACGCCGCGGCGGAGTCCGTGGTCGCATGTAAGGTAGCGGGACGATCCGCCAGATATGCCTCGATGTAGGCATCTTTAATGGGGGAGACGCCGTTGTTAATGTCGGCAACTCTGCGCTCGTTGATGTCGATGGCGACCACGTCGTTATGCTTGGAAAGCAGGCAAGCAAGCGAAAGGCCTACATAGCCAAGGCCTGCGACGGTGATGTTCATAGATATCTCCCTGCAAAGTTGACGTTTTAGGAATCCGATAGTGGTAATTCGAAGATTAATCTTACCGCGTTATTTGTGAACGGCCGTATTGACTCCGCAGTTTGCACGAGGTTTTCGCGTTCGCTCGCGGTTGGGAAATGAAGCTGGACATCCTCGATGAACCATATGCGTTCCCCCAAACCTTTTAGACTGGCAGATGTTTGTTGCGCAACATTTATTGATATGTCCTATTTAGAAAATGTGCCGGTCCGCTCGTTGTCGGATAACGGCCGCTCGCATTTGTTGCTCAACATTTGGTTCGCGCACGGGCGTATTATTGATTATGGATGATTGACACCCAGCGAGAAAAAGGACCTGTGCAATGAAAGCCCTCCGCAAGTGCGCATGCGTAACTGTTCAACTCGTTGTTACCGCTGCACTCCTATTCCAGCAGTGCCCCGTTCAGGCAATCGCTCTTGGCTTGGAGCGGGGGAGCGGCTACGTCGAGATTCCTGCCAGCGAAGAGAACACGGGTGCTGAGAACGACTCGTCCGACTCTCCCTCTGATGACGGCAACTCGAACGAGGCCGCGCCGGCTTCTCCTGAGAAGGATGAGTCTGCTTCGGGTGCCGATAGTGTTGTGGGCGCTGACAACGCCATACAGAATATCCAGAGCGATGACGACGCCACCAATTCTGGCGATGCTACACCTGCTTCTGTTTCTGACGAGGAACTCGTTTGGAATCGCCTTGGAACCCTCGAATGGTCCAAGGATGCCAACAAAAATGTAATTATGAGGCCTGCCGATGGGGCTGAAAGTGCTAACTATGATGGTGCTGTCAACGCTGCAAAGCTATTTGGCAAAGATATAAAGACCGTCAAGACGGAGGGGAAAATCTCAGTGACCCGCCTCTTGTTCGGGGACTGCGGAAAAATTGAGTCGATTGACTTATCGGATATTGTTATATCTGGGCAAAGTGCAGCATACATGTTCTACCGTTGCTGGGCTCTTACTTACTTAAATATATCTGCAATTGATATTTCTCGTGCTACTGACACAAGCTTTATGTTTTACGCCTGTTCGTCTCTCAAGGATCTTGACCTATCTTCCCTTGATACATCTACCGTTACTAACATGAGTCATATGTTCTACCAATGCTCATCCCTTAAATCTCTTGATCTTTCTCCTCTTGACACGTCTTCTGTGACAGGCATGTGGAACATGTTTTACGGATGCTCATCCCTTACATCTCTTGATCTTTCTTCTCTCGACACGTCTTCGGTAGGTGATATGTCCGGAATGTTCGATGGCTGTTCCGCCCTTAGGCGCCTGGATCTCTCTCCCCTTGTCACATCCTCTGTAACGGAGATGCGCGGAATGTTTTCGTTCTGCTCTTCCATCACCTCCCTCGATCTTTCGTCTTTTGATACTTCTTCCGTAACTGATATGGGCGGGATGTTCTTTGGCTGCAAGTCTCTAGCGTCTCTAAACCTTGCTTCTTTTGATACTTCCGCCGTCACAGCAATGGATAGCATGTTCGCTGGCTGTCCATGTCTCAAAACCCTTGATGTTTCATCGTTCAATACATCAAAGGTCGTGACGATGCATCAAATGTTCTCCGACTGTTCTTCTCTAGTGTCCCTGGATTTATCTTCTTTTGACTCCTCATGCGTCGATGATTCCTGGGGCACACATATGTTTCCCGACGAGGGATCATTAAGGTCTCTGAAGCTGGGAAGTAAATGCAATGAGAAGATTACGGCGGCTATACCTAAAAAATACAAGGGTTTTTCGATTGAATGGGAGAACGGTTCTGGGGTTCTTTCGAGTGAGGTTCCTGCGCTTACTGAGGATACCTATATAGCGGTTGCCAATTTTTCCAATGCTAAATTTGAAGTCGATTTGACTGAAGAATGCTACTCCGGCAAGGCTATACGTAAGCGAGTTTCTTCGCTAGACGGTCTAAAAGAGGGGGAGGATTATGCCCTCGACTTCTCTGATAATGTAAACTGCGGCACTGCCACGATAACAATTAGCGGCGTCGGTGCTTTTCGCGGCGAGCAATTATTTTATTTCTCAATTAAGAAGGTTCCGGCTGACTACGAAGCCCCGACCGGACTCAATGCCGTCTATGGCCAGAGGCTTTCCGATGTGAAGCTCCCCGAGGGATTCTCTTGGGAAGACCTGTTTCTCTCCGTCGGAGACCCCGGGGAGAACACGTTCAAATGCAAATATGCCGCGCCCGACGACAACCATACCGGCGCCGAGGGCATCGAGGTCAAGGTCCGCGTGACCAGGCCCGTCGAGGCGTCGATGTTCTCGGTCGACGCCGAGGGGCTGGTCTACACTGGCAAGGCCCACGAGCCCGCCGTCTCCTCCAAGGTGGTCCCCGAGAGCTCTTTCTCTGTCTCGTACCACGACAACGTCAAGGCGGGCGGGGCGGCCGCCGTCGTGAAGGGTTCCGGCTTCTACACCGGGACGTGTGAAATCCCGTTCACCATCGCGAAGGCAAAGCCGAGCTTCAATGCCCCGACTGGTCTCAAGGCCGTCTACGGGCAGAAGCTGTCGGACGTCAAGCTTCCCGAGGGCTTTTCTTGGGAGGATTTCGATGCGCGCGTAGACTGGTATGGCTCCAAAGCTATGAAGGCCGTTTTCGTGCCCTCGGACGCCGAGAATTATGAGGTCGTGAAGGGTATCGAGATCCCGGTTTTCGTGGGCCGCAAAGTAATCTCTGTTCCCAGTATTGACGACCTTGTATACTCCGGCTCTATCCAAGTGCCGCAAGTCGATATTGATGGCGTCCGCGTTGTGTCGAACGACGGGGGCATCGATGCGGGGAAGTACTCCGTCGAGCTGGCCCTCGACGATCCCAAACTCGACTGCTGGGAAGACGGCTCGGTTGGAAATAAAACGGTCGAATACAAGATCGTTCCCGCCGATATAAATACTGCTGACATCGCCTCTATTTCCCCGTGCCTTCTCAAGGACGGCAAGGCCGAGCCTGGAGTCTCGGTGACCTTCGGTGGACGAAAGCTCTCTGCGGGTCATGACTTTAGCGTTTCTTATTCCGACAACGAAAAGGTGGGAACTGCTTCAGCCACCATAGAAGGAAAAGGTAACTTTACCGGGGAGAAGACCGCCTACTTCCAGATCGCGAAGAGCGATCTTGGGGATTGTCTCGTTGCCACCAAGCGAAACGTGTATTTGTATAAGGGAGACACGGTCGAGCCCCGCATCTTCGTTTCATTTGGGGACGCCTCCCTTCGCGAAGGTGTCGACTATAAGGTGGCGTATTCCGGCAACGACGCCGTGGGAATTGGCCATGCTACCGTCAGCGGTATGGGCGAATACATCGGCAGTAAAACAGTCGATTTCGCGATCGTCGACGCCATAGATTTGGGCACCTACTGCACGGTCCATGCATACGATGCTTTCTATACCGGCGATAAGGTATGTCCCAGGGTTGATGTTCGCCTGAATACCGAGAGCTCTGATGAGGCCTACGGAAACGGCGGCGCTTCGAGGTCTGAGGATGCCCCGGTCGAGGGCCGGGACTATACGGTTTTGTTTGAGGATAACGTCAATCCTGGTATGGGAACTGCTATCGTCCAAGGCCGTGGCAGGTATACCGGTGAGGTTCGAGTCCAGTTCCATATTCTCCGTAAGTCGGATTTCGACCTGTCCGATTGCAGCGTTCTCCTCGACCCACCTTCCAACGCTGGCAGGTATTCATATGCGTTGAAGGGTGGCAAGTACAGCTTCCTATATACCGGCTCTGCGATTGAGCCGACCGTCAGCGTTTCGCTTTATAACGACTCTGGCGTTTACGTTGAGCTGAGGAATGGCGTCGATTACGAGGTGAGCTACCGCTCTAATACTGAGCTTGGCTCTGCTTCGGTTGTCGTGCGCGGCATCAACGGGCTTACTGGTTCGCAGACCATTGGGTTCAATATCGTTCGCAAGCTTTCCGTTGCGGACCTCTCGCTTTCGAAATATGACTTTGAACAGTCCGTGTACCAGCTTAAGCCCGGGTTTGCTCTGGCTCCCAAGCTTAGGCGATCTTCTTCCTTTGTTGAAGGTGCGGACTACATTCTCTCCTATGCAAATTGCGATAAGGTTGGCAACGGCTTGGTAACCGTGACTGGCATAGGGCGCTATACGGGCAGCGTTGTGGTCGAGGTGCCCATCGTTGAGTCGCTCGATCGTTCGCTGCTTTCGGAATGCAGCTTTGATAAGATCGAGGATCAGGTTTACACGGGTTCGGAGATTTATCCCAGCGTGGTGCTCAAGAACGCATCTGGCGCTGAGGTCGACCAGACAATGGAGTGCAGTCTCCGCTATTCAAATAACGTAAACGTTGGCAAGGCTACGGTCTCTGCGTGCGAGAGCATGTATTATTCCAGCTATATTGGGGAAACATCGACAAGCTTCAATATTCTTCCCGCGGACATCGATGACGCCTATTTTGCGCCGATTGGCGATGAGATCTACACCGGCAACGCGATAAAACCTGATGTTCTCGTCCGCTTTAATGGAAAAACGCTTGTCAAGGGCATAGACTACGACCTGTCCTATTCCGATAACGTCGAGGTTGGCACGGCGCATGTTGTCGTTACGGGCAAGGGCAACTTTGGCGGCAAGCGCGAGATGACCTTTAATATCGTTCGGCCGGTGATCGAATTCGATCAGGACATGGTCGAGGGCAAAACGGTCTCGACGAGGTGGACCAGCAAAGTCAATACAACCAACTACCGTATTGTTCTCGATAGGGGCGGTATGGTCCGCATCCGGACGGGTTTTTTGGGTATCGATACGGTCCTCTGCTCGATCAGAAACGAGAACGGAGACCCTATCGATGCATGGGCGCCCTCGGACGACATGGTGTACGGCTTCTTTGCCCTTCCGGCAGGTACGTATTATTTCGAGTATGTCGGCAGTCCAAAAGCATATGGTGGCTCAGTGTATGCCAGTTACTCTGTTACTCGTTTCGGTGAGCCCGCCAACACAATCTACGAGGCAGAGGATAACAACGGAACCGCAGACGGCCACACTATCGCCGGCGACGCCACCCCTGTCGAGGTCGGGCGCTTTTTCGCCGGGTCGAACTACTATGCGACCACCGGCGGTTTTGGCGATATCGATTACTTCAAGTTCACGGTGGTCAGGCGCGGCCGTTACTCCATGAGCCTGGCCACCAGCGCCCGGTTGATGTTTGCGCTTACCGACGCCCAGGGGAACATACTCAACAACCGCGACACGGGTTCCAGCATTGTCGCCCAAAGCGGTACGGAGCAGCTGGCGGGCCTTGACTTCGGAACCCTCGAGCCCGGCACGTACTACGTCAGGGTCCTCTCGACCGATCGCGCCGCGGTGGGGTCGCCCTATTACGGCTTCATCTTCGACTCATCTGAACCCGAGTCGGCCGAAAGGGGCGTTGGGAGGGTTTCCGGCGACACGCGCTACGACACCATGGCCAGCCTCGTCGGGCGCGGCAACTGGGCCGTTGGCGGGTCGGTGATCCTCGCGAGCGGGGCCAACTACCCCGACGCGCTGGCGGCCTCCTCCCTCGCCGGCGGGCTCGACGCCCCGATCCTGCTGACGGACCCCAATGGCCTTTCGGATGCCGCCAAGGGCAGGCTCGAGTCGCTCTGCCCCTCCAGGGTATTCATCGTTGGCGGCAACGCAGCGGTTTCGCCCGATGTTGAGCGTCAAATAAAGGAGATGCTCGGCTCCGGCTGCGCCGTGTTCCGCGTCGCGGGCCAGACGCGCTACGAGACGAGCCTGGTGGCCGCCGAGATCAACCCCAAGTCCTCCGACACCGTGATCGTCGCCACGGGCGGCAACTACGCCGACGCGCTCTCCGTGAGCCCCTACGCCTTCGCCTCCGGTAGCCCGGTGCTGCTGTGCGATAGCGCCTCCGGCCTCGCCGGCGCCGCGGTCGAGTCGATTCGCTCGGGCGGGTACTCTAGGGCGGTCATCGTCGGCGGAACCGCTGCGGTTCCCGCCTCGGTGGAGGGCCAGCTCCAATCTGCCGGCATCAGGGATGTTACTCGTCTCAGTGGCGCCACCCGCTTCGAGACGAGCTCCAGGATCGCCGACTTCGAGCTCGCGTCGGGCCTGGGCTTCTCGATGGACGGGGTGTTGCTCGCGACGGGTATGAACTTCCCGGACGCGCTCTCCGCGGGCCCGCTCGCCGGCCGCTCCCGCTCCCCGCTGCTGCTCGTCGACCCCGGGGCGGAGTATGCCTGCGCCTACCTGTCCTGGTTCAGGGGTGAGGTGAGCTCCGCCACCGTCGTCGGCGGAACGGCCGCCGTGCCCGAGGAGGACAGGCTGGCGATCGCCGGGGTTCTTGGCATTTAACGAGAAGTGTTGGTTATTAAATCGGGATTGCGTTTTGATAGGCCGCCAGCGTTCCTGCGAGGGGGCGCCGGCGGTTTTAATTTTCGAGATCGTTGCTTGTGCCTGTTTGTAAGGCATTCCTGTATGTTGCACAACATTTATCCTGTATGCGTGTGCATTTTTGTTAATCATATCGTCGCGGCTTGACCGTTTACCGAATCAAATGACCCTCCGTGCTCATGGGTTGTCTAGGTACGCGCATTACCGGAGAGAATGGTAGTGACATATGTTTTCGACCCGAGGGGGGAGACATGCTAGTTAAGAAACAAGCTCCAGCTGTCCTATTGCTCCTAGTCTTGGCGGTGGTGTCTGCCTTCGTTCCGACGGTGGGTTATGGCGAGCCAATTTGCTATGACACGGTCGATGCGTTTGATTACGTTGTGCAGGACGGTGACTGCTCCGATGCCTCCGATGCCATGGCGGCTTCGGTTGATGGCGAGTCCATTTCCAAGGCAGCTTCCGAAATTGTCGTTCGTATTACTGCCGGGTGGGGCAACTGTTTGTCTTCTGTCGATGTGTCCGACGGGGGCTATACCGTTGGCGATTTCTGGGATGCCTTGGGTATCGTCGCAGTAGATCCTGAATATTATTGGGCCGCATCACAGTTTGGATTTGGGTATATCGACTCCAACGGGAATAGCAGTCCTCAGCGCACGGAGCGCTTGACTTCAATTTCGCTGTACTACGTGGTTCCCACCAATACGGTGCCGGATGTTATCAATGCGACCGAGGCTAAGGTTTCGGAGGCGTTGACTTGGATTCCCAACAACGCTACACGATTCCAGATCGTTCAGGCGCTCCATGACTATCTGGTGCGGAATTGTGTCTATGACAGGTCTGCTGTGAATGAGGTGATATCTCCTTCACGCACGGCGTATGGTGCACTTGCAAACGGTAAAGCAGTCTGTCAGGGTTATTCGCTTGCCTTCAAGCTACTTCTGAGGCGCGCCGGCGTTCCTGCAGTATATGTGGGTAGTGATTCTATGCAGCATGCATGGAATATGGTTCAGATGGAAAATAACGGCTGGTATCACGTTGACGTTACATGGGACGATCCTATTCTACATACGTCAACATATCCTGAAGGGAACGACGGAGGATATTTCCGCGATGTAAGCCACGAGCTGTTCTTGCGTTGCGATAGCACGATGCGCGACGAACTTAATCATTATGGTTGGGCCGCCGCTTATACGAGTCCATATACCGACTATGGCAATCGCGAGTATCCGGAATATAAGGGTCCTGCCTGCCCCGTGCCCGGCATGTATCGCGCTGCAGGTGAGACGCGCTATGCAACTATGGCCGCTTTGCTCCCCAGGGCTCCTTGGAAGGCCGATCGCACCGTTGTGCTTGCGAGCGGTTCCAACTATCCTGACGCCCTTGCTGCGGCATCGCTCGCTGGCGCCTACGATGCGCCTATCGTCCTGACCGAACCCAATTCTCTTTCTGTCGATGCTGCCGATATGATCGAGCAGCTAAGCCCCAAGGTTATTTACGTTGTTGGCGGCGAAGCTGCGGTTTCGAAGTCGGCGGTCGATACCGCTGCATATTATGCGGCTGACGGCTGCAAGGTATTCCGCATCGCAGGCGACACGCGTCTAGAGACGAGTCTTGCAATTGCCAAGCGCGTGCGTCAAAAGAGCACTGCTTCCGATACCCTTATCGTAGCTACCGGGTTTAACTACGCTGACGCGCTGTCCATCAGTCCGTTTGCGTTTGTCTATAAGTCGCCCATCTTCCTGTGTGGCTCCAATGGGCTCTCGGGCGACGCGGTCTCCTTTATTTCTGAATCGGGCTTTAAAAATGCAATTGTTGTCGGTGGTACTGCCGTTGTCCCTGAGGGTGTTAAGCAGCAGCTGATGGGTGCTGGCATCTCTTCAGGTTCCATAACGCGTCTTGCTGGATCTACGCGTTACGAGACGAGCGCCAAGATTATGTCGTATGCTGTGAATGCTGGTATGAATGTTTCGAACGTATACTTGGCAACGGGTACGAACTTCCCAGATGCGCTTGCCGCGGGTCCTGTCGCAGGAAAGTTGCGCGCCCCGTTGCTGCTCGTCGATCCTGGCATTGAATATGCCCATGCTGTTCTTGCGAATTACCTCGGAAGCGTTAATGTCGCAACTGTCGTTGGCGGCACGAGCGCTGTTTCGGCAATCGATGCCTTGTCTCTTGCTCGCACGCTGGGACTCGACCTTTATTAACGTGTATTTACATTGACGCGACCGGCCCATCCGTCGAAAATTGTTAGTTATTAGCAAGCCGTTGCGGATGGTTTCGATGGGGGAGAGATATCTATGTCCGATGTTTCGTGGGTGGCCGATAAGAAGAATAAGTTGCGTCGCGTTCTCTCGCATATGCGCACGAGTGTTTCTGGCGATCGCCGCGTTATCGTAACGCTTACGTCATATCCTCCCCGGATGAATACCATCTGGATGACACTTAGGTCGATCTTTGGACAGTCTCGGCTTCCCGATAAAATCGTGCTCTACCTAGCCAAAAGCGATTTCCCCAATAGGGAAGCCGACCTGCCCGATTCGCTCAAAGAAATGCTTTGGAACGACTTTGAGATCCGTTGGGTAGATGAGGACCTTAAGCCGCACAAGAAGTATTATTGGGCGTTTCGCGACTTTCCCGATGATCTAGTGGTTACGATTGATGATGACCTTATCTATCGCAGGAACATGATCGAGACGCTTTTGGCGTGTCACGCTTCGCATCCCGATGCCATTGTGGCTTCTCGTACGCATTTGATTATGTTTAATGATGATGGCTCGCTTAAGCCGTACGACCAGTGGATTTATGAGGCTCCGCATCATCATGAAGAACTGGTCGGTCGTCCGTCGATGCGTTTGTTTGCAACTACGGGTGCTGGCACGCTGTTCGATCCCAAGCTCTTTCCGCCTATGACCTACGATGCCGATCTTATTAAGAAGCATTGTCTTGTAGCCGACGACGTATGGCTTAAGGTAATCGAGACCATTGCCGGTGTTCCTGTTGTTGCCGCAACAGCCGATCAGCTTTTGGAGTATGTGCCCGATACTCAGGAAATTGCCCTATGCCACCTTAATACCGAGGCTGGCGGCAATGATGTTATTCTGGCGAGCCTTCTTGGTGAGCTTGAGTCGAAAGGTGTTTTACCCAAACCGTTTTCTGAGCTCGTTCGTGATGACAGCTTAGATGCTTGTCTTGACTAGGCTTTACTGCGCCTTTGATGACTCTTGGCATGAATTTGCCCCCTTGAGGAAAGCTCGTGTATCGAGTTTTTCTCAAGGGGGCTTTTGTCCTATAGGCGCAACCTGCTTACAGGTGGCTAGCTATAGAACCTTTAGGCCGAGAGCCTCTGCGAGGGTTTGGGCGTCATTCTGGGGAACGACTGCCGTTCCTCCTACAATATAAGCATTCGATATCGAGTCCTTGTACTCGCTTAGCGTTTTGCATGTGGTTTGCATGCCGGGGTCGACAAGCAGGAGAACGGTACCCTTCTTGGCGGCAACGGGTCCGGCTGCCAAGGCGTCGGGGAAGTTCTTGCCGGTTGCCAAGAACACTCCATCGGTTTTGAGACTGGTGGTACGGGTTTCAAAGTCGAGGATTTCGGCGCTCGTTTCGAACCTTGTCGCACCGGAAAGCCTGATCTGATCGTTAAGTGCAAGCCACTTGAGCTGGGTTTCTACATGCTGGGGTACAGCGCTTGTACCTCCGACAAGGATTGCGTAGTCGTAGCACATCTCGTGCACAAAGTCGAACTCTTCATTTGTTAAGCCCTTCACGGGATCGCAGAGCAGGATCGGATACCCCTTCTTATACGCGTAAGGACTTATCGATAGGGCGTCGGCATAATTGGTGCCCGTTACGATGATCACCGTCTTGGCCTGTTTAAAGGCCGGGTGGCTTGCGATCTTCATGCACGTCTCGTAACGAGACTGGCCGGCAATGCGTTCAACCGTGTATTTCTTTCCCGTGATGTTCTGGATCTGCTTATAGGTGAAGGCGCTAATGGCGCTTTCGCCACCTATGACATACACCCTGGTAGGTGCAAGCCTTTTGAGCTCATCTGATGCATCGGTGCTGAGCCCTGAATTTTCGGTAAGGATGACGGGGGTATCCAAGAGTCCAGCCAGCGAGGATGCGGATAGCGCATCGGGAAAATTGGCGCCTGATGCAACGATTGCGGTGCCGCCCTGCTTCCATTCACCCTTTTCGACGAGCGCGGCCATCGTCTGATATCTTGTTTGGCCGAAGATGCGGCGCAGGCCGTTTTGATCGGGGCTGGGCTGCGGTTGAGGATTCGGATTGGGGTTGGGGTCGGGACTGGGTTCGGGAGTAGGATCGGGCGTCGGATCGGGATTGGGATTGCTGGTCTCAGTTGTGTCGTAGAACCACCATTTGTCGCTCGATTTAACCAACACCTTGGAATCGGAAAGATTCAGGTCGCAGTAATCGGAATACTTAAACGGAACAATTACGGTGCCATCGTCTTTGACCAAGCCCCAGAACCCACGGGAATCTTGGGCCCACCAGGCCTTGGCAGTAGAGTTGTACGGCGAATTATTCGTCCTGTACGCTGCGGTCTTCATGGCTGCGATAGAATATCCACCGATTGTGAGGGGCTTAAGCTCGTTTTGGGGATCGTAGACGCGCGCCGTGGCTGCAGAGGTCTCCTTGTCGACGGGGTTTGCAACAAAGTAGGTCTTTTTGTTGACCGTGATTGGCGTAAGCGAATCGCTGGCCTCAACGCTTCCGATGAAATTGAGCGTGTCGGAGTTGTAGACATATGTTTCTGCGTATTCGGTTTCTGCGTCTTCGGTGGCAATGATGTAGCCGTCTACGAGAGTGAAGTTCTCAAGACCTGTAACGAGGACTTTTCCGCTTTCGTTAATGAGCGCAGAGTACCACGTAAAGCCATCGTTGTAATTTAATTGCGCATATTTGCCGCAGGTGGTCAGGTTCGCTTCCTCGATGGAGTCACCCGTCACGTCATTGCTCGAGACGCTGGCAATCTGTTTTCCCTCGTATGACAGCACGAAGAATCGGTGAACGTATCTGCTGTTTACGGGCTCATATATATGACAGAGATACTTTTGGGCTCCGGGGAAGGCAACTACCGACCTGTAGCTCTTGAACAGGGTGACCTTGGTGCCGCGGTAGTCGAAGCATTCCTTGATGAGCGTTTTGTCTTCCGTGGTAAAAATATAGTCACCCTGAACGTTGACTTCGCTGTAGGTGCTCGGCAGGGTTGTCGTCGTTCCGTTATAGGTTATCGATGCGAGCTTGGTTGCGGCGCTTGTTGTGACCGCAAACGATTCGCCATTGTGGTTCTTGCCCTGCACTGTGGTCTTTGCGCTCTCGGGGTCGTTGATCTCTTTGAGCTTGTCGCCATCGATGGTGTAGTAGTGATCTTCGAGATCTTCGTCGGTGTGATCACCGCCATCTTCGATAAACCTGATGGTTGCCTTGAACTCGTTTGCGCTATTGGTCCACTCTACGGCAGCTTCGGTTGTGCCCATTATTTCGATGGTGTCCAGAAGAGTGGATGAGTGGCCTTTGTAGAGGGAGAGCTTCACGGTGTTTTGAAAGTAGCCTGCGATTACATATCTGCTTCCATCGGGCGAGACCGCGATGTCGGCCGTGGTTTTGTTAAGGGTAAAAAGCTCTTTGCCCGTCGTCGCATCTGCCAAACCGCACGAAAATGAGTTGCCATTGTCGGTTTCGGTGTTCGAAAGCGTGATGTAACCGTTGCTGAAGGTGGTGAACGCGGATTCCAGTGGGTTGTACCAAGCCGGCGCGTCGTTAATATACCAACCGGCGCCGTTCTTTGTTGCTCGTTTGACGGCGCCATTGGAGTCGACAAGATCGATTGAGCCACTGTTGGTTTTCATGATTGCTCTGTCGTTTACAATGCCATAGACGTCGTCGTATGCAAGACCGGTTGAATTGGTGATGCCTTTGGCAATGTATGCCGCCGCTTGCGAGGGGGCGACAAATAAGGCAAGAATGGTAAGTAAGCTGCTTATGAATAAGACGGGCGCGGTTTTCTTCATTTTGGGTCCACCTTTCGATGCAAGACGCTGGAAAGCGGGCTTTTCGAAATCGGCGTTTAATTCTACGGGACTTCTCCATAGTAGGCCATCGTCGAGGGGCCTGCCGGTCGAGATTCCAATCCTCGACCGGCAGGCCATTTTAAATCTATCTGTATGTCAACAAGCCTGTGTTCTAGTCTGCCGTAAGGGGTCCGTGCCTTAATGCGTCGGACCCCTTACCTGTCAGGTCTTATTGGATTCCCATGGCCGATGCTAGGCTACGTGCATCCTGGCCGCTAATCGCATTCTCGCCACCAACGATAAGTGCGCCGGAGATACTATCGGACCGTGATGATAGCCATTGCGAGGCGGAAACTGCTCCCTGGTCTACTAAGAGAAGCGGAGAGAGTCTGCGTCCGGCAACGGGGCCGGCGGCGAGGGCATCTGGGAAGTTTCCCCCTGTTGCCAAGGCAATTCCGTCAACACCAAAACCGAGACCTTGCGAGAGTTCAAACTCAGCAATCTTTTGGCTGGTCTCATAACGTGTTTCGCCAGAAAGACGCGTTGTATTACTAATTCCGCATTCCTCCAGCTGTGGGAGGACTGCTTCGGGTACCGCATTGATTCCGCCTACGATTACTGCTTTTGAGTAACCACCGTTGCTGATGGCCGCGAGCGCTTCGTTTGAAAGCCCACTTGCTGGATCGCAGAGGACGATAGGGGAGGCCGCAGCGTAGGAGTAGGGGCTAATGGACAGGGCATCTGCAAAGTTTGCTCCCGTTGCAATTACAACGGTGTCTGAACTGTTTGAAAGCTCGCCCATGATGTTGAGGGATGTCTCGTAGCGGGTTTGCCCCCAAATTCGTCTTACGTTTGCCTTGGGTGCCGCAGATTGGGCACTCCTGAGTACCGAATCATTAATGGCCGCTGGGCCGCCTACGACGATCACCTCTGTGGGCGAGAGCCTCTCAATTTGATTCTTGGTTTGCTCTGTAAGGTTGCCTCCGTCCGTTAAAAGAATGGGTGAGTCCTTGTCACCAGCTAATGCAGCCGCTGCAAGTGCGTCGGGGTAGTTGGCAGCATACGCGAGGATGACGGTTCCGCCTGCGTTCCAACCGCCCTTTTCGCAAAGGGATGCCATGGTGTCAAATCTTGTCTGTCCCGAGATGCGGCTAGTTCCTACTTCGCGGGTGATGTCAAAATTGCCGGTCGCGGTTCCCTCGTAGTTGCCGCGCCCTTCAATCGTTAGCGTTGCCGTTCCAGGCTCGACATTGTTCTCGTAGCCCGTGATAGCGTAGTCCTCTTCGAGAACGAGGTCCTTTGAGCCCATCTTTACCCGCGGCGTCGGATTAATGGAGCCACCCGTGTACGTCTGCGCATCGATGTCGACGGTCGCGTCCGAAATGTCAGCTTTTCCGATTTCGAAGGTCTTCTCAACAAGTCCTTCGTACCTGCCGATTCCCTTCACGATTGCCTTTGCAGTGCCTGCATTGACATTGCTTTCGTAAGTTACCGTGTAATCGGTTCCCTCTTGAAGCTTCGTCCCATTGAGGGATACGGTTACTCCTGGCCTTTGTTCGTTGCCGTTGTAGATCGACCCCTCTTCAATAGCTACATCTGCAGAGTTGATCGAGTCTCCTGAAATCCTAAAATCTTTTGAGACTGACCCGATGCAACCGTTGTAAATACCTTTGCCGTTAAACGTGACCGTTCCCGTTCCGGCTTCAATATTGTTGTCATATGCAACGGCGACGTTTTTGCCTGGTACGAGTTCGAATCCATTGGAAGAAATGCGGGGGAGCGGCCTCTTTTTATTTCCGTCGAACGTCTCAGCCGGGATATCGTCAATTTCGATATTTGACTTGGAGAGGTCGACGACAACACATACGGTCCCCAGCCATTCTCCTGTGTAAGAGCCGATTCCTTTGCAGGTTATACTTGCTTGACCGGGATATTTGTTTCCCGTGATTTTTATCGTGTAGTCTTTGTTTGCAACAAGCTTTTTATCTCCATCATATAGGTTAAGGCCAAAATCAATGTTCTTGCCCGTAAATAATGCGCTGTAGGTTTCGTAGCCCCATTCGTCCTTTTGAATCGATACGCTGCTATTAAATGACGGGGTGGCAAGCCTTATGTCGTTATGCTCCAAGTAGGAAACCATTCCAAAGCCTAACTTGCCCGTGTATTTTGAATTTGTTAGAGCTTTTGCTCGAACATAATAAGCTCCGCCTTTGGCGGGTAGCTTATTTGACCATAATGAATCGTTTGTTTCGAGCTCTTCTCCGGATGTGCCTTCATCGTAAGGGGCGTATTCTAATTTGAAATCGCTTCCTTCCTTTAAGGGGGCTCCATCAAAGTCTGCTAGCGTAATCTTTGGGGCTTCGCCAACCGGATGGATAAGCCCGCCCCTTCCTTGGTAAAGGCCAAAACCGTCAATTGATCCGTCACACATCATCAGGTCGTTGCGGTTAAATATTGTTAGTTCGCGAACGAGAGTGCCGTGATATCGGCCCTGTCCCTCAAACGTGAATGTGTAGTTTCCTGGTTCGCAGGGCATTGCCGTTCCCAGTGATTTGCCATGCGTATCTTTGATGTCCGTTATGGTGAAGTCTGTTGAAGGATCCAGGCTATGGGTGATGCTCTCCCCATCGTTGTTAATACTATTCATGTTCAAGTTGAACGTAGACTGATCGCCTGTTGCGGCGTATCGCCAGTTGTAGTAATTCGAGATATCGTATGGATCTGCGACAGTCAGTTGAATCGATGCGGTCTGGCCCTTAAGCCCTGAGCCCTCTTTGGGTTTGACCGTGCACGTATATGTGCCAGGTTCTGTTGGGGAATTTACCTGTTTTCCATTGAGATAGTAGGTAAGCTCATAGTCGCTGCATGAATCAAGATATTCGCCAGCCACTGTGCTGAGTCTCAGTCCAAACTTTCCATCATTGCTTGCTGGATCGAACGTGTTTCCATAATACTGAGAGGTATTCTGGACGTCTTCGAGTGAAAGTCGGTCTCCATAGCGTACGCTTACTCGTGCTTCGCCATGCAGCCTGCTGTTCTTTGAAGGTTTTAATACCGCATAATAATTTCCAGATTCTTTAGGTGCTTCTTTACCCAAATCTACTGAAGCAAAGGACTCGTAATGGTCAATTACGAAGTCATCGTCTTGGTAATAATATTCGCTGGTTTTCGTGTAGGAGGCTAGTTTTATATGGGGGGTATAGCCTAGAGGAATTCCATCTATGCTGTTCGCTACGCTCAAGCAATTGAGGTCTAATGGGTCTTTTATTTCTAGGGATGTGATATAGGTTTCTCCTACTTTTGAAGAACCTTCTTTTGCAACGGCTCTAACACCGTAGCTTCCAACTTTAGTTGGCACTTCAGCAAGGTCAACTCCGTATTGGGAAAACACGAGAGTGTATTCCGATGGGTCGACGATATTGCCCTTAGAGTCTTTGACTGTAATTGACTTGACGATATCCTCGTTCAACTCATAGTTGTGGTTGGTGTAAACGTTGCAGAAAGCCAAATCGTTGGCGGCTTTAACGGTGAATTGAGCCTTTGTTGTTCCTGAATAATTCCCGATACCACTTAGAATTGCCCAATAGTTGCCTGGTTCAGTTGGGGCTGCTTCTGTTGGATTGCTACCATCGGAAGAAGTAGAATATCCAGATACTTCAAAGTCCCGGTTTTGCTCAAGCTGTACGTTAATCAAAGCACCGTTTTCGTTTATGCATTGCGTGCCTGAGGAAAACATGGGTAGACTTCCAGCGGCAACTGCCCCTCCGGAGCTGTAGAAATCAAAGCTGGAGATGTTTGTAGCGTCGACAATCTTAATGTATTGGCTATAGCTGGTCCCCGTGTAATCTTTTCCTTCTATGGCGACTGCACTTACATAGTACTGACCTGGTTCTGTTGGAGCTTCTGTTAGGGATGTCCAATTAGAGTCAATATAGTTTAATCGGTAGCACGACGGATCTATTGTTTTGCCTTCGGCATCTATCAGAGTTATGGATGGCTTAATTTGCTTTCCGGTATAAGCGTAGTTGGAGCAAAAGTTTTGCATGGTGGCAAGTGCTAAATCGTTCTTCGCTACAATATTGAAGCTCGTGCCGTAAGTTTTGCCTGAGTATTTGCCGTCTTTTGCCGCAACCGCATAAATAATGTAGCTTCCCTTTTCGGTGGGAAAACTCTCGCCTGCTTCTTCCCAATATCCCTCTTCAGACAGTTTTTGGAAGGTGAATTTATATTGCGATTTATCGACTTCCCTGTTCGTGTTCCTGTCAACGACAACAAAGGTGTCTTCGTCGGGACCGTTACCTTCAATAAAGTTGCTTCTATAATTTCTTTGCCTTAAATCGCAATTGCTCAAATCGTACTGCGTCTCTTGCTTTTCGCTCGCCGCCCTTGCTGCTGGAGTTTTTGCTTGGGCAATGGCCGGAACGCCTGTAAAAGACGTCGCCATTAATGCGCTCATTACTAGCGGTATTGCTTTTTTCATTAGTCCCCCTTCGTCTGAGTTTGCAGCATATCTACTAAATAGCATTAATCTTGCAGCTTTAGTTAGCTAAACTAGCAGAAGATACTAGCCTTTCGGTGAGCGGGGGCTTCTCTACTTTTGGTTTGATAGATTTAGGAGCTAGTACATCTGGCGCTTCTTGAGTTGTAGACAAGAAGAATATGCTGCGCTGCACTTTGTTTTGCGTGCGTAGCCGTGCTGTCGGGGAGCGCAAAGTTGTCGTTGCGCTAGCATCTTATCCTTCTCTTATTGGAATTTGGTTGGAACTCTTTGGATGATGATTCATTTAATTTCCCGCCAGTTGAGGCTTCATGATAAAAGTGTTTTGTATCTTGCCTAGAGCGATATTTCGAATTTGAATCTTAATCTGCCAAGTCGCCCCATAGATATGTCTTGGCGTGATTTCGTTTCGTTGGGTCGGTGTGTATCTTAAGCCTCTCCTGTCTGTTTGCTCGTATGCTTTTATAACGTTCTGAACGGATAGGGGGGCGCCCCTTGTTAAAGAGGCGCCCCCCTTCTGCCTTATAGAAGATGGTTTAAATACCCATTGCCTTCTTAAGTGTTTGGGCATCTGCAGGCGTAACGGCATTTTCCCCGCCTACGATCAGCGCGCCGTTAATGTCGTTCGCGTGTGCGCTCAGCCATTGCGACGCTGAGGATGCTCCGCTATCCACAAGGAGGAGCGGCGTTAGCTTTCGTCCTGCAACCGGGCCGGCAGCAAGCGCGTCAGGGAAGTTAAGCCCTGTTGCAAGCGCAATTCCGTCAACGCCGAAACCTAGTTGTTGCGACAGCTCAAAGTCTGCAATCAGCTGGCTTGTCTCAAAGCGAGTTTCTCCTGCCAGGCGCTTAATGGTGGCCACACCGTTCTGCTTGAGTTGGTTTTCAACCGACGTGCTGACTGCATTTTTACCGCCAACAATTACGGCGTTTGTGTAACCTCCGTTACGGATCTTGGTCAGTGCGTCTTCCGACAGGCCAGTTGAGGGATCGCATAGAATTACCGGTGAACCCGTTGCATATGAGTAGGGGCTGATGGACAGTGCGTCAGCGAAATTGGTTCCCGTTGCAACGATGACTGTGTTAGAGCGACCGCAGAGCTCACCCATAATATTGAGCGACGTTTCATAACGCGTTTGGCCCCAGATGCGCTTGATTTCTGCGTTCGGTGCAGCATTTTTAGCGGATGAAAGTACACTCTCACTGATGGCGTTGGGGCCGCCGACCGCCACAACCTTACTTGGGGCGAGACGAGTGATCTCCGCTTTTGCCTGCTCGGTGAGCTGGCTTGAGTCTGTCAGCAAGATGGGGGCATCGGCATCGCCTGCTAGCGCCGCTGCTGCTAATGCATCCGGGTAGTTGGCACCGTAGGCGAGGACTACTGTGCCGCCTTGGCCCCAGTTGCCTTTCTGGCACAGTGATGCCATGGTGTCGTAGCGGGTATTGCCCGAGACGCGGTTGATGCCAGGCTCAGCCTTTTTCACGATTTGGAACGTTCCTAATGCCGTGCCGGTGTAGTTTCCGCATCCTTCTACAGTTGCGTATCCTTCACCCGTGTTTATGTTGTTGACGTAGCTCACGGTAAAGTCGACGTCGGGACTCAGTTCCTTATCACCAATCTTAACGGATGGAACCGGAGTGAGCGGGCTTCCTGTGTATGCCTGCTCGGGAATGGTTACTTGTGCGGAGCTAATATCGGCAGGAGCAATGCTGTACGTAGCGGTGACTCTACCGCTGTAGTTTCCCTTTCCCGTTACAGTTGCGGTTGCATTTCCTGCGTTAGTGTTGTCAGCGTATGTGAGTTCGTATTCGGTTTCTGAACTTAATGACTTTCCGTTAAGCGTTACTGTCGCCTTGGGCTCATGGGCGGTTCCGTCATAGGTGTAGCTCGAAGAATCAAGCTCTACCGTCGCATCTGAAATATTTGCAGGTGCGATCTTGAAGTTTCCAGAAAGCGTTCCGGTGTAGTCGCCCTTGCCATACAGTGTGAACGCCGCTTTGCCAGCGTTGACATTGTCTGAATAAGAGACTTCGTAGTCGGTCCCCTGTTTGAGGGCCTTGTCTTTATAGCTTACCTTGAGTGCGGGCTCAATGGGTTCGCCGGTGAAGGTGACATCATCAATCTTGTTAACAGATGCCTTAGAAATATCCAGGACCTCTTTGCGAATCTCGAACTTGCCCGTGGCGGTTCCAGAATAATTGCCCTTGCCCTTGATGGTGACGGTTGCGGTTCCTATCTTTACGTTGTCCGAGTAGGAAGCCGTGTAGTCTTTTCCGGCTTTTAGAGTCTTGCCGTTCAGCGTCACGTTGGCATCGAGCGTGAGCTCGCTGCCAGTGTAGCTCTGGCTTGGTATGAGCACGGAAGCCTTTGAGATGTCCGCGGTGGCAATCTCGAACGTCGTTTCGATTGAGCCGCCGTACCGTCCTGCTCCCGTTACTACGGCAGTAGCCTTTCCTGCATCTATGTTGTTCTTATAGGAGACGGTGTAGTCCTTGTTCTCCTCAAGCTCTGCATTATCGATGGATACTTTGAGTTTCGGTTTTTGTTCAGAGCCGTTATAGGCCGAACCGCTAGCGACGGTGACCTTTGCCCCTTCAATCGAGAGGGGTGATATGGTGAACTGTTTAGTTGCCGTTCCTGTGCAGCCAGCATATAAACCGTTACCGGTGAACGTAATCGTTGCTTGGCCTGGTTCAACGTTGTTGTCGTAGGAGACCGAGTAGGCATCGCCGGGCAACAATGCGTAACCGTTTAGTTTGAGCTTGGGAAGAGGGCGCTTTTTAATGCCGTCGTACGGTTGAGGGTCAACATCTTCGATATTGAGATTTGGATCGCTCAGATCGGCACAGATATACATCATGTAGCCTCGGCTGCCTGTATAGTTTCCCTTGCCTTCAATTTGCAGATAGGCTGAACCCGGGTTCTTTTGGTTGTTCATCTTGACGGTGTAGTCTTGGTTTTCTTTGAGCTCGGTGGAGCCGTTCTTGATTACAAGGCCGGTGTCAACGTTGGAACCTGTATATGGAATTCTATAGTACGTTTGGCCCCATTCGTCTACCTCTGATGTGACTTTGCTGTCGAAGGAGATATTCATTTGCCGTATATTATTTTGCCCCATGAAAACAATGGGGAAGACATTGACGGATACTCCGCAGTAGGAGGAACCTTTCGGAGCTTTTAGGCGCGAATAGTAAGTGCCTTCGGCCTTCGGTAGCTCGGTCGACCAGTATTTATCATTGTTTAGATAGTCATCCCACGTTAGTTTGCTATCTTCTTTGGCGTATTCAATCGCATAGTCTTTGCCCTCTATCAGTTCGTTGCCCTGTTTGTTGACGACTTTGATCTCGGGACGTTTTCCAATTGAAAGGTAGAGCGGTTCCATGTTGACATGAACTCCGGGATCAAGAAACTTCATGCTGCACAGTGCCAAATCATTTTTGGCATAGACGGTTACTTGCTCCGTGAGCGTTCCGTAGTGGTTTCCCTTGCCCTTAAACGTGAATGTATATTCACCAGGTTTGGATGGGATGGAGGTTCCAACATTTTTGCCATTTTCATCGATGACTTTAGCAATTTCGAATTCCGAGCTGGGGTCCAAGCTCAATTGCTGCGGCGTGTCTTCTGAATCAATGTAGTATACACGGAGATCGATGCTATTCTCATCGCCGATAATCGGGCAATTATAGAAGTGGTAATTAGATATGTCAGCGGAATCAATGGCGTCGATATTACCGCTATTCGATCTTCCATAAAGCCCCGATCCTTCCGTTGCGCTTGCGATGAATTGATAGGTTCCGGGCTCTGATATGGAGTCAAATTCTTTACCATTTTTATAGTAAGTGAAGGTATAGTCGTCTGGATCGCTGAGCACCTCTCCGGCTTTGCTGGTAATTTTAAGGGGCGGTTTTGTTCCAACGAGGATTGCTCCCTGATAGGCATTGGAATAATCCGCGCGACTGCCCTCGAGAGAGAGGGGGTCTCTGAGGGTAAATGACAAGCTCTGGGTGCCGTGCAGCTTGCTTCCCTTGGCTGGAACTATAATTGCGATGTAAAAACCCGCTTTATCTGGGCAGTTTTTGCCGAGATTTACACCGCTCTGGGATTCGTAATGATCAATTACGAAGTCCTTATCTTGTTCATAGTAGGATTCACCTCTGTAGGTTATCGTGAACGAAGGCTCATAGCCGGTTATCAGATCGTTCGATCCCGTCTGATACAGGAAAGAGAGGTCTAATGGGTCGGCGATTTCGAGACCATATTCTGTCGTCTCTCCGACTTTGTTTGATCCATCGACAGCAACTGCTTTTACGGTGTACCATCCAGCCTCCGAGGGAAACCCTGAGACCTCTTCTCCGTTGTGCGTAAAGACCAGTCTGTATTCAGAGGGGTCCACCGTACTGACGTCAGAATTGTAGACGGGGAAATCGGCGCTGCTGAGCTTATCGCCGACTTTAAAACCACCCTCGAGGTTAAAATGGCAAAATGCCATATCGTTGGCAGCCTTTACGGTAAAAAGAACTTTATTTGTTCCTTTATACGATCCCGCACCCTGCAAAACTGCATAATAATCGCCGGGGTCTGTTGGGGGCTCAGGCTGATAACTGGTTGACTCGCTATCTGAACAATAGCCTAAAACGTTATAGTCGATTCCTTGTTTCAGGTCGATTGTTACGGACTCTCCGTTTTCACTGAGACAATAGAGCGACGATCTAAATGTTGGCTCTGTTCCCCCAATTACTGCGCTTTGGTTGATATAGAAATTGAAGAATGAAATGTCCGTTGTATCGACAATATTGATGGTGTAATAAATATTGGTCTGACCGGTATAGCCTGTTCCTGCAATTGCTTTGGCGTTAACGTGATATTCGCCGCACTCCACTGGAACGCTGTCCAGCTTATTCCAATTTTTGTCACTATAAGAGAGCATATAGCAGGATTTGTCGACTTGGTTTCCGTTGGAATCAATCAGTGTTGCATTTAATGCAATAGGTTTTCCCGTATAAGCAATGCTACTATTGGCGACATGAAGGCTCATGCCTTCGAGGTCATTTTCTTCGAGTATTCTAAAATTCCAATAGCCGGTTATTCCGGTTGCGCCGGAGTCTTTATTGGCTTTTGCGTAAACATAGTATTCACCAGCAGCTGTGGGAACCTTGTCGGTTTCTTTTCTTTCGCCGTGGTTGGTGTAGGTAAAGAATACAAGAGAATAGAGTTTCGGGTCTACTTTTCCCCAGAACCATTGTGTACTTCAAAGTCAGTTGTTTTTGGCCCCTTTCCTTTTATGTATTGATTTCCATAGCTCAAGCTATTGTTAAAAGATATCCTACAATTTGACAGGTTGATTTGTTCGCTGTCGTTTTGGGCTGTTTCGGCTTTTACATCTTGGGTTTGGGCACTTGTTACGATTGGAGTGCCCAAGATGGATGCGGCCAAGACAGTGCTAAGCACGATTGGTACGGTTTTTCGCATCGCTCCTCCTTACTCTAAGGTTGAGTTAACTTATATCGTAAAAATGCAGGCTGATTGGTTAGATTTTTGTTAGCGTTGCCTATCACCCTGCAGGCGGTGCAATTTACAAATGAACACAGTATTATTTTGTTGTTTGTAAGGGATGCTATGAGCGGCTTTCTGTTTCCTCATACACCCTCAACTCCCACTGCTTGCGTTCCACCTTGGCCACGGAGTCCAGGATGAAGCCTGTGGCGAGTGACAATCCGCACAGGAACATGAAAGCCGCTGCGAGCATGGCCGTAGGGAAACGCGGAACAAGTCCGGTGGTAAAGTACTCCATAACGATGGGGATGCCCAGGGCAAGACCAATAGCCGCAAAGACAAGCGCAACAAGCGAGAAGAACTTAAGCGGGCGGTAGTCCTTAAAGAGGGTGCCAATCATGGCAATCACTCGGATGCCGTCGCTTACGGTATTGAGCTTGGACTCCGAACCGGCTGGACGGTCTCGGTACTCGATGGGTACATCTTTAATGCGCCAGCGATGGTCTACGGCGTGGATGGATAGCTCTGTCTCGATCTGGAAGCCCTCAGAGAGTACGGGGAACGTCTTGACAAAGGGCCTGCTCATGGCACGATAGCCAGTCATGACGTCATCAAAACTGTAGCCATAGATCCACTTGATCATACTGCGTACGAGGTTGTTGCCAAAGCCGTGAAAAGCGCGCTTATTCTCTTCGGCGTATGTGCCGTTGGAAAGTCGGTCGCCTACGGTCATATCCGCTTCGCCGGCAAGGATGGGCTCGCACAGCGCGCGCGCCGACTCCGCCGGATAGGTGTCGTCTCCATCGACCATAAGGTAACAATCGGCCTCGATATCGCGGAACATTTGGCGGCAGACGTTGCCTTTGCCTTGACGCGGTTCGAATTTAACGGTTGCCCCGTGTTCGCGTGCGATTTGAGCAGTGCCGTCAGTCGAGTTGTTGTCGTAGACGTAGACCGTTGCTTCGGGAAGCTCTCGGTGAAAATCATCTACTACCTTTGCAATGGTTAGTGCTTCGTTGTAGCAGGGGATGATAACGGCAATGTTGTTTGAGTTCACATTGATCTCCAAAGTCTGGTTGTTGCCGTTAGAAGTATAGCCGTTGCTTTTTTGTATTGGTTTTAAAGGTCTGAAATAGGATGGGATACATGTATATGCCGTGCTATTGTTTAAAAGTGGACTTGGTTTTGCTCTCATGAGCACCGCCCATTATTCTCTGCATAATTAAAGTCTGAAGTGGTTGGCTATAATGCTGCTAATTAAGAGTTTCGGCATGAATTTCAACTCGATTGGCTATTAGCAAAAACCACGGGAGGCTATCGTGAGCTTCGCTAACGCTGCGTTGCAAATTAAGAAACTGAAGATAACCAACTTCCGTAAGTTCGAATCATATTCAATTGAATTCGATCGTCAGCTCACCGTATTGGTCGGTGACAACGGTACGGGTAAAAGCACGCTCATCGATGCGGCCAACATTTCGCTGGGGACGTTGTTCCAGAAAATTGATAACGCAAAAGCTCCGACTATCGCTCCTGATGATTCTCACGGCGCGGTTATCAAACAGGGAGACATGTTCGACGTTCAGCCCCGGTACCCGGTGTCGGTTGAAGCATCGGGTCTTGTACTGGGGGAAGAAGTTAGCTGGCTGCGCTCGTTGAAGAGTGCTAAGGGGCGCACCACGCAGTCCGATGCCGCACCCATTATTGAAGCCGGCTCTCGTTTGCAGAAACTCGTTACCAACGGCAACGAAGTTGTGCTGCCCGTTCTTGCCCGCTACGGGACTGATCGTTTGTGGAAACAAGCGTTATCAAAAGATAATTCAGCGCCCAATAGAACGCGAGGTTACGAGGACGCTCTCCAGGCCTCTGCGAATGAAGCCCGCATGAATGCGTGGTTCAGATCTCAATCGATTTGGGAGTGGCAGAATAAGCGCGAGAGCGCGTTGTTCTCTGCGGTCAAGATGGCGCTCGCGACTTGCTTTGATGCCGCCGCGACAACCAAGGGTGCCATGGTCGACTACGATGCCGAGCTTAACCAGCTTGTGTTTACATACACCACCGCAGGTGGTGTTTATCACCGCGATAGAATGCACTCTATGAGCGATGGCTATCGTGGGACGCTGAGTCTTTTCGCGGACATCGCGTACCGCATGGCAACGCTTAATCCGGCTTTGGGCTCTAGTGTGCTCGAGACGCCTGGCGTTGTTATGATCGATGAGATCGATCTTCATTTGCATCCCCGCTGGCAAGCGCGGATTCTCGAAGACCTTGTTCGCATATTTCCTAACGTTCAATTTATAGTTACAACGCATTCGCCTGTTGTGGTTGCATCGGTGCCCCGTGGTAACATTCGCATTCTTGGTGAGGACACTGCAACGGTGCCTGCTATGGAGACGCGTGGACGTGATGCCGGGGATATTCTCAACACAGTTCTGGGAGCATTCTCTCGACCTGAAGAGGCGGCTCGATTGTTCGATTTATTCAATTGCGCCGTTGATGAAGGGCGCTTTGACGACGCCAGGCTTGCGCTCCAAAAGCTTGAGGAGTTTGTGGGCTTGGATGACCCCGATGTTGTTGCTGCTAAGACGACCCTTGAGCTTGAGGAGCTGCTGTCGTGATTCCGATCGTTAAGGGAAAAGAGCCTGCAGCGCTTACCAAAGCCAAGAGGGTCATACGCAATACCCCCGACACGACGTTTAATTACACGGCGTTGCGTGGAGAGAACAAGCGAGAGGTTCTGGAGGCTTTGCTCGCAGAGCAGGGCCATCTCTGCGCTTATTGCACGTGTAGGATCGGCGTTGGTGATCATCCGGCTACGATTGAGCATTTGATTCCACAAAACCCCAAGGACTCTGCCGCGAATGGCGAGTTGAGTCTCGATTATCACAACCTGGTTGCCGTCTGTGACGGACGGGGCGGGGCAACGTGTGACAAACGACGTGGCAACGAGTCCCTTACGGTTAATCCGACCAAGCCTTATACGCTTGATAGCATTTTCTATCATCGCGATGGGCGTATTGATGCTGTCGATGCAGGCGTGCGGCGCGATCTTGAGGTTACGCTCGGGCTTAACGCGTCGGGCACTAACTTGTGCGGCAATCGTTACAAATCTATGGAAGCAATTGAGAAATCCATCGATCGGGCTATCAAGCGAAGGGGTGCTGAGGACAACAGGGCGGTAAAGAAGGCCATTTGTGCAAAGGTTCTCAAGCTGTTTGAAAATCAGGTTGATATGAAAGAAGAGTATTTGGGTGCCAAGTTGTATAAGGCGCGCAAACTCTTCTCAAAGTTTGCTTAGTGTTCTTTTGCTGCTGCGGTGGTGAATGGTTTGCGCCTGACAGCGTGCCGCCCAATCGCGCCAGCGATGCCGTCGAGGGAATGCGTGCATCACCCTCGATCCGCGCTCTATCTCGCGGTTCGTCCGTCCCTGGTCGTTGTTGGTGTACAGGCACTTCGTGTGCGACGGCGGGAATCTAGGTATGCCAGGGAATCCCGCTCGGCCTCCTTGAGGATTGCCGCCGTCCTTAGGCAGCGCCCGTCCGGCACGGGCTGCAAGACATGTGTTATATGGCGGTCACGGTGGCGGCGTAGCGCCCGCGGAACGCCCGTGAGTCGATTCTGCCCACTCGGCGCCTGGGCTGCCAGAGCCCCGCCTATCCCGGACTTGTTCGCCGGAAGCTCGGCGTTAGCTTGTTGATGTTCACTAAGAAGTGGTCCGAGTGATCACTGGGAAATGAGTACCGTGAGCACGAAAAATTGAGCAGTTTAAGTAAGAGGGCCGCGCCCCGAGGACCGGGGGCGCGGCCCTGTCATTCTATTGCTTTAGATTGGTTGTAAGACTCGGGGGTGATTTGCGGCCTATTTGCTTTTGAAGGCAAATGTCACCTCACGCCCCAACGCACCATAGGCTTGAGGGGATTGCAGCCTTGGGTGCATCTCTCTTGTGCTCTCCTCATCCTCTAAAAAAGTTCTTAAGACAGCCTTAAAGGCGACTCGTCTTGCGTTGACAGCGTACAATACGCATGTTTGACTATGGCAAAAGTGGAATTTAAGGGAAGGGGCGCGCCATGGAGGTGCTGGTTGTTGGCAATACCGCGTATGTTGACAACGACTTTTGTGCCAAGGCGTTTCCCGGTGACCATGTTCAGGTTGTAGCTGCCGACGATGCACGGCGCGAGTCATCGTCCCACGGCTCGTGGAAAGAGCTGCTGCGCCACCTGGACCAGGCTTATGAGTTCGACCGTGTGGTCTATCTCTCCACTTATCTCACTCCGCATGCCGAGACATTTGGCGACATTGAGCTGCTACGCTCGGTGTTTCGTGCCTGTATGGGCCGCCGTGTGCAGCTGCTGTTTGTGGCGGGGCCTGCGGGCGCGGAGGGTGCTGGCGGCGCGGCGAGCAATGCCGATTCGCTTGATGCCACAGATGCTGCCGCCCAAACGGGTAAGGGCATTATCGCCCGCGCGGCCAACGACCTGTGCCGCTACTATGCCTCGCATGACGACATCCAGGCCAAGATCCTGTGCGCGCCCTATCTGTATACCGCGTCCGCGGCGCTCAACGATCCGTTTCTGGTGCCGCTGTTCGAGGCATGCTCGACCGGGTCGGTCGCGCTCCAAGGTGCCGCGGACGCGCCGTTTCCCCTGCTGTGCGCGGAGGAGCTAGCGGTGCTGGTGTATCGCGTCTTTGATAGTTGGGATGCGACCTTTGAGACGCTCGACGTTGCAGATGCTTTCCATCGCACAACGGGCGACTTGGGCGGCGCGCTCCAGTGCCTGTTCCCCGGGCTGTCCGTTGCGTATGGCGAGTCGACCGGCTATGTGTTGCCCGCAGGCGATATCGCTCGCAAACGCTATGGCTGGTTTCAGCGTTATGATCTGCTGCGCGACCTTTCGACCATCCACGCCCGCTGGGCTAACGCCCGTACCAAAAAGGCCAATCCCTTACGTGCGGCCATCGATCGCATCCAGCTGCGCACGCTGCCCATTAAATGCCTGGAGACGGGCTTCGCTTGGGTGCTGTTCGAGGCGCTGGAGCATCTGTTCTCCCAATCCGCCCAGCTCAACGTGCTCGACTATCGACTGCTCTATGTGGTCCTGATTGGCACGCTCTACGGTCTCGACTTTGGCCTGGTCGCCGCGCTGTTGGCGTCGATTGGTCTGGCGGTGAGTTATTTTGCCCTGTACGGATACACTTTCCAGGGCCTGTTCTACGAGCCGTCTAACTGGCTGCCGTTTATCGCGTACTTTGTGGTGGGTGCCGTATGCGGCTACGTGCAGCTGCGAAACAGCGAGGCCATTAAGGCGGAGCGTGACGAGAACGAGCTTGTGCGAAACCGCAACACTTTTCTAACGCGGCTCTATCACGACGCGATTGAGGACAAGCGTGCCTATAAGCGACAGATTGTGGGGCGCCACGACAGCTTTGGCAAAATCTTTGCTGTGACACAGGAACTCGACGTACTCAACCCGCGTGATATATACCGCAAGTGCTGTGAGCTGCTGGGCGAGATTCTCGAGAACGATTCGGTGACGATTTACCATGTTTCGGGCGGGGCATTTGCACGCCTGGTAGCGGCGAGCCCGGCGATTTCCAACGATGTGCCGCGTTCGCTCTCGCTCGATGACCTTGCGCCCGTGCTCCAAGGTGCGATTTCGGGTTTGTGGGTGAACCGCGCACTGACGTCGGGGCTTCCGATGTTTGCCTATGCGATCGAGCGCGATGGAGCCCTCGCCGTGTTGATTTTTGTGCGTCACGTGGCCGAAAGCCAAATGACCCTGTACTACCAAAACCTGTTCCGCATCCTGAGCGGGCTGGTGGAAAGCGCGCTGGGACGCGCCTTCGATTACGAGGCCGTGGCGCAGGATAAGCGCTGCGTTGCCGGCACGTGTGTTCTCAGCCACGATGCCTTTGGCCAGGAACTCGCCGCCGAGCAGGCGCTTGCGGACAATAAGATGGGGAGCTTCTTGCTCTTGCGCGTGGTGCCGGGCATGGAGCCTGTTGGCGAGCTGGTCGGCGCCATTGGGTCGGCGATTCGCGAGAGTGACGCTGCGGGCCTGGTCGATGGAGACACACTTTACCTACTCATGCGACAGGCAACCGAGGCTGACCTTCCCGTTATTTGTGCGCGCTTGGCCGCCAAGCACATTACAGTGGAACCCGTCGGCAGCGAGGACGTTGTGGCCCTGCTGCAGCGCATCGCGCCCACCGGAAGCGGTGAGGGGGATGCCGCTTGATCTCGCTTGTCGTTGCTGCCGTCTTGCTGCTGATTCATGCGCTGGTGTGTCTCGTGCTGTGGACGCTTATGAAACTGGGCTTGCTGCCGGTTCGAGGGCACATGCTTGCTGTGATGGTGCTCGTACCGCTGTGGGGCCCGTTGCTCGTGGCACTACTCTCGGTGCGTAGCGCGGTGTTTGGTGCGGACCTCAAGGACGCCACGCTGGAGACGCTTCGCATTAACGACGACATGCATCGCGGCATGCTGGTGCAGGGGCGCGAGGGCGATGATGGCGTGGTGCCGCTCGAGGAAGCGCTGATCGTCAACGACCCGGGCGACCGCCGCCGTCTGATGCTCTCCATGCTTACCGAGGATCCGGATGCGTACCTCGCACAGTTGCAGGCAGCAAAACTCAACGACGATGTTGAGGTCGCGCACTATGCCGCGACGGCGGTGGCGCAGATTTCCAAGGAGTCCGACCTTAAACTGCAGCAGCTGGAGCGTGCGTTTAAGACCGATCCCAGCTCGCATAACCTGGATGCGTATTGCGACTTTTTGGGCGCCTATCTGGACTCGGGTTTAGCAGAGGGCCGTGTGGCACAGATTCAGCGTCAGCAGTATGCACGCTTGCTCGCGCGTCGTTGCGAACGTGAGGACGTGCCGGCGCTGCGCATTCGCTATGCCACGGCGCTGTTCGATGCCGGCGAGATTGATAAGGCGGAGGACGTCGCGAGCCAGTTGGTGATCGATGCGTCAGACGAACAGGACGTGTGGATGCTCTGCCTGCGCTTGGCTGTGATTCGTCGCGATGGGCAGGCGGTACAGCGCGTAATCGACGCGATCGACAAGCAGCATGTGTATTTGAATGCCGAAAATCGTGAGAGGCTGGCATTTTGGCGCGAAGGAGAGGAGGCCCGATGATCGTGGTGCAACATATCCGCGAGCGTGCGGGCCATTTTCGCTGGATGGGGCTGCTCGTGGTGTGGGCGGTCTTTATTGCCATGGCTGTCGTGCTGTTGATCGAGCGTGCCGGCGTGCAGTACAGCGCCGGGCAGCATAAGCTGGGCATGCTCGCTGCCAACGACGCGGTGCCGGTAAGTTCGGCGATGTTTGGCCAAAAGCCCACGTGCTTGGTTATTACCGACTCGGACCAAGATGGCGTCGAGGATGTCAAAGAGCAGTTCGACCAGATCTTGCTTGACATGAAGATCGCCCACCGCGATGTGGATATTGCCACCGATGGTGTTGATGCGATTCCTTCTCTCACGTCCTTCGACCGCGTGATTTTACTGATGCCGTCGCTCGACGGGCTCGGTACGCACCTCTCCGACATCATGAGCTGGGTGAGTGCCGGCGGTTCGCTGATGCTCGCCATGACGCCGGATAACTCCAGCTACCTGCAGGCAATCGGTCCCAAGCTGGGCATCGATTCTGCCGGCTATGAATATGCGACGGCAGAGAGCATCGTGCCGAGCGAGGACTTTATGATCGGCGGTGGCCAGCGTTATGAGTTATCGGACCCCTTTGATTCGTCGCTTTCGGTTTCGCTGCGTGAGACGGCCCACGTGTGGGCTAAAACCGGTGACACGGGTACTCCGCTTATTTGGTCGAGCGATTGCGGCAGCGGCCGTACCGTGGTGTGCAATATCGGTATCTACGACAAGGTCATGCGTGGTTTCTATGCCGCGGCCGTGAGGCTATTGGGCGATGCCACGGCCTATCCGGTCATTAACAGCGCCGTCTTCTATCTGGATGACTTTCCCAGCCCCGTTCCCTCGGGCGATGGCACCTACATAAAGCGTGATTACGGCCTTTCCATTGCCGACTTTTATGCCAAGGTCTGGTGGCCCGATCTGCAAAAGCTCGCGCAAAAATACGGCATTCGCTATACCGGCGTGATGATCGAAAACTACGAGGATGCGGTCAACCAGACCGAGCCCGCGCGCCAGGCCGATACCACGCAGTTCCGCTACTTTGGCGGCATGCTGCTGCAGATGGGCGGAGAGCTGGGCTTTCACGGCTACAACCATCAGCCGCTGGCACTCTGGGACACCGACTATGGCACGCTGTACGACTACAAGACGTGGAAGAATAAGGAGACGATCGTTGCATCGCTCAACGAGCTTATCGCCTTTCAGGACGAGGTGCTGCCCAACGCGCACGGCTCGGTCTACGTGCCGCCGTCGAATATCCTTTCGGCCCGCGCGCGCAAGCTTATCGGCACCGACGTGCCGCGCATCAAGACCATTGCCAGTACGTATTTTGAGGACGGCACCGACCTGCCGTACGTGCAGGAGTTTGGCGTGGCGAGCGATGGCATTGTGGAGCAGCCGCGTATTGTCTCGGGCGGCATGGTCGACGATTCCTACATGCGCCTGGCTGCCGTGTCCGAGCTCAACATGCACTACGTGAGTACGCACTTTATGCATCCCGATGACCTGCTGGATCCCGATCGCGGCGCTAAGGAGGGCTGGGACGTCTACAAGGGCGGCCTGACCGACTACCTGGACTGGCTTACCAAGTCTGCGCCCGACCTACGTCGCCAGACCGGCTCGGAATGCTCGGGCGCCATCCATCGCTTTTCGTCCGTGACGGTGAGCGTGGATACGAGCGACGATGCCTGGACGCTCAACCTGGGCAACTTCCACGACGAGGCGTGGCTTATGTTCCGCGCCAATAACGGCGAGCCGGGTACGGTGTCCGGTGGCGAGATTACGCATCTGACGGGCGACCTGTACCTGGTCAAGGCCACGGACAAGACGGTGACCATTGCGCGCAAGGAGGGTGGCGACAAATGAGAATCTGCTTGGTACTCGAGGGTTGCTACCCCTATGTGCACGGCGGCGTATCCACCTGGATGCACGGCTATATCCAGGCCATAACCGAGCACGAGTTTGTACTGTGGGTGATTGGCGCGCATGCTGCCGACCGCGGCAAGTTTGTCTATGAGCTTCCCAAAAACGTGGTCGAGGTGCGCGAGGTGTTCCTGGACGATGCCCTGCGCCTTTCGGGCGAGCAGGAAGAGGCCGATTTTAACGACCGCGAGCGCGAGGCGTTGCGCCGTCTGGTATCGCTCTCCAATCCGGACTGGGACGTGCTGTTCGACATTTTCCAGCGCCGCCACGTGCATCCGCTCTCATTTTTGCAGAGCCGCACGTTTATGGACATCTTCCGCGACGTGTGCCTGGCCGAGTACCCCTACACACCCTTTGCTGACGCATTCCACACTATGCGCTCCATGCTGCTGCCCGTGCTCTATCTGCTGGGCAGCGAGGTTCCGGTGGCCGACGTGTACCATGCCATTTCGACCGGCTACGGCGGCCTGCTTGCCTGCCTGGGCTCAAGCGTTCACCATGCGCCGGTGCTGCTGACCGAGCACGGTATCTACACGCGCGAGCGCGAGGAAGAGATCATTCGCGCCGACTGGGTGGTGCCGTCGTTTAAGGACCGCTGGATTCGCTTTTTCTACCTGCTTTCGGAGGAGATCTACCGTCGCGCCTTCCGCGTGACGAGCCTGTTTCACAACGCCCGCAAGACGCAGATCGACATGGGCTGCGATGCGGACAAATGCCTGGTCATCCCCAACGGCATTCAATTCGACCGCTTTAAGGACATTCCCTTAAAGCCCGATGACGGCTGGGTGGACATTGGCGCGGTGGTGCGCCTAGCGCCCATCAAGGACGTTAAGACCATGATCTATGCCTTCTTTGAGCTGCACGAGCGCCTGCCCAAGGTGCGCCTGCATATTATGGGCGGCGTGGACGATGAGGAGTACGGCGCCGAGTGTCATGCGCTGGTGGAGACATTGGGCGTACGCGACCTGATCTTTACCGGCCGCGTCAACGTGGTCGAATACATGGAAAAGCTCGACTTCACCATTTTGACGAGCATCTCCGAGGGCCAGCCGCTCAGCGTGCTGGAGTCGCTTGCAGCGCGTCGTCCCTGCGTGACGACCGAGGTGGGCTGCTGCCGCGAGCTGCTCGAAGGCGCTCCGGGTGACGACTTTGGCGTGGCGGGTTTTGTGACGCCGCCTATGTATCGCAAGGGCTTGGCCGATGCCATGGAACGCATGTGCGCGAGCCGTGCCCGCCGTATCGAGATGGGGGAGCGCGGCCAGCGTCGCGTTGCCACATACTTTTTGCACGAGCAGATGCTCGCCAACTATCGCGCGCTGTACGACGAGACGGCGCGTGCGTTTGACCTGCCCAGAGAGGGGGAGTAGCCGGTGGCCGGAATCGGTTTTGAGCTCAAACGCCTGTTTAGGCGCAAGGGCCTGTTTGCCACGATGCGCGCCTATGGCTACGCCGGCATTGTGTGCACGGGCCCCATGCTGCTGGGCGTGCTGCTCCAGGTGGGTATCTTGGTGTTGTGCGGCCTGTGGGGTGTGGGCCGTGCCAACCAGGATTTGCTGGTGTGCATGGTGACGTATACGCTGCTGGCGTCGCTTACGCTCACGAGCTTTTTCTCCATGCCGGTCACGCGCTTTTTGGCCGACATGCTGTTTGCCGAGCGCGAAGAAGAGGTCCTGCCCTCGTTTTGGGGTTCCAACGCCATCATGCTCGTTGCGGGCACGGTGCTCTACGGCGTCTTTTTGCTGTTCTCGGGCGCCACGCTGCTGCAGGGGCTGCTGTGCCTATGGCTGTTCAACATTATGATCGTCAACTGGAACGGCATGAGCTATCTCACGGCCATCAAGGATTACCGCGGCATTCTGTGCAGCTTTGCTGCGGCCATTGGCGTGGCGTGCCTGTGCGCCCTGGCCGCGCTGGCGCTGGGGCTGCCGCCGGTCGAGGGCCTGCTGGCCTCGATCGCCCTGGGCTATGGTGTGATGCTCGCCTGGGATGTGGTTCTGCTGTACCGGTATTTTCCTCAGAGCGATCGCAGCCCCTGGCTCTTTTTGCGCTGGCTCGACCAATTTATGCCGCTGGCGCTCACGGGCCTGTTTACCAACCTGGGGCTCTTTGCGCACCTGGTGATTATTTGGGCAGGGCCCATTGGCGTGCAGGTCAAAGGCCTGTTTTACGGCGCGCCCTATCATGATGTGCCGGCGTTGCTTGCTTTTTTGACCATTCTGGTCACAACCGTCAACTTTGTGGTGTCGGTCGAGGTCAACTTCTATCCGCGCTACCGCGACTACTACAGCCTGTTTAACGACGGCGGCGTGGTGGGCGACATCGTGGTGGCCGAGGAGGAAATGCTCGCCACGCTCAACCGGGAGCTGCGGTTTTGTGCGCTCAAGCAGCTGTTTGTGACGGCGGCGGTCATTTCGCTCGAGACCACGGTGCTCTCGGCCCTGCCGCTGGGCTTCAACAACCTGATGCACGGGTATTTTCGCACGCTTTGCGTGGGCTATGGCCTGTATGCCGTGGGTAATACGGTGATGCTCATCTTGCTGTACTTTACCGACTACAAGGGCGCCGTGCTTGCTTCCGGGCTGTTCGCGGGCGTGGCGGGGCTGGCGACCATCGTCTCGCTGTTCTTTCCGCAGCAGTTTTATGGCTTTGGCTTTTTGCTCGGCGCGGCGGTGTTTTTTATCGTGGCGCTGCTGCGACTCGATACCTATACTGCCAATTTGCCGTATCGTATCCTGAGTCAACAGCCCATTGTGGCGACCGACAAGACGGGTCGCTTTACGGAGCTGGGCCGCTTGCTCGACCGTGTCGAACAGCGCTACGAGGAGCTGCGTTTAGAGGGCGAGCCGCATGGTGCGTTTGAGCGCATGGTGGTTCGCGTGTATCGCAATCGTTGGGGAGGTCCTGATGACCGATAGGATGATATCGCGTCGCCGTTTGATTGAGGCGGCTGCCGGCGCATTGCTGCTTTCGGGCTGCTCTTCGCAGGACGAAACCTCGACCAAAAAGGTCAAAAAACAGGACAAGATTAACAAGGCCGATGCGTCTAGCAAGACCAAGCATCTTCGCGACAAGGATGAGCTGTATGAGGTCTACGACGACTCGGGCATTGTGACCATGTACCTGACGGTCTCTCGCGGCAACAGCTCCGAGAATACCGACCACAGCTGGGCCGAGATCAATACGTACTCGGTCTACGACTATGCCGACATGGGCGTGACGCGCTATCAGGTTATGGGCCTGCTGCAGGCGGGTGACGAGGACGGTCCCGTTGCTGGTGAAGTGGGCTATGGCGAGGAAGCGCCCAATGCTACCGTGCAGGTGCGCGGCCAGACGTCGAGCATGAACTCGCAAAAGAATTACAAGGTAGAGCTCAAAAAGGGCAAGGGTACCTGGCGCCATCAGCGCGCAATCGCGCTTAACAAGCACATGGGCGAGGGTATGCGTTTTCGCAACAAGATGGCCTACGACCTTATCCGTGGGATTCCCCAGATGATGGGCTTGCGCACGCAGTTTGTGCATCTGTGGGTGTGCGACCAGACCGAAAAGTCCAACGATACCTTTGAGGACTACGGTCTGTTTACGCAGGTGGAGCAGCTCAACAAGACGGCGCTCAAGGCCCACGGTCTGGATAAGAGCGGGCATCTGTATAAGGTGAACAACTTCGATTTCCATCGCTTCGAAGACACCATCAAGCTGGCGGATGACCCCGACTATAACCAGACGGCGTTTGAGGGCAAGCTCGAGATTAAGGGCGACTCGGACCATACCAAGTTAATCGAGATGCTCGATGCGCTCAACGACGATACGCAAAAGGTAGACGATGTGCTCGACACCTACTTCGATACCGAGAATTTGGTCTATTGGCTGGCGTTTCAGATTCTGACAGGCAACTGCGATACGCAGAATCGCAACTGCTATCTGTACAGCCCGCTTAACTCCAAGGTCTGGTACATCCTGGATTGGGATAACGATGGCATGCTGCGCAAGCTTGAGCTGAGCCTGAAGGGGTTCTCGGATTATTCGAGCTGGGAGCGCGGCGTGAGCAACTACTGGGGCAACGTGCTGTTCAATCGTGCGTTGCGCAGCAAATCGTTCCGCAGCGAGCTCGATAGCGCCGTGAATGATCTGCGCTCGTACATGACCAAAGAGCGTCTGAGCAAGATGATCAAACATTATCGCGAGGTTACCGAATCCCTGGTTTTTGCCTCGCCCGATATCGACAATCTGCCTGTCACCAAGGACCAATACGAGCAGATCGCCGCGGCGATTCCCTCCGAGATCGAGGAGAACTATAAGAGCTTTCGCGAGAGCTATAAAAAGCCCATGCCGTTCTACATTGGCGTGCCGCAGATCGATAACGGTAAGCTGCGCGTGAATTGGGACGCGTCGTACGACTATAAGGCGCGCGACATTCGCTATACCGTGGAGCTAGCGCGCGACTACGCCATTACCGACGTGATCTTTAAAGTCGAGGACGTGCTTCTGCCCGAGGTAACGTGTGATGCGCCCGATACGGGGCAGTACTTTGTGCGCGTTCGCGCCACCAACTCCGACGGCTATACACAAGATGCGTTTGACTACTATGTGACCGACGATGGTAAACAGTACGGCATGAAGTGTTTTTACGTGCAGGACGGCGGTAAGGTCGTGGAGGACGCGTATGAGGAGGGCTAGCGCGCTGCTTGAACGCTTGGCGGCTCCGCCTGCGCGTACCACGCAGGAGCGTTACCGCCACGAGCTCAAATATCTCATTAACGAGGGTGAGCATGCCGCGCTTACCTGCCGCATGGCGCCGGTGTTTAAGCTGGACAAGCATGCGCGCTCGGGTGGCTACACCATTCGTAGCCTGTACTTTGACGACTACTGCAACTCGGCCTACGAGGAAAAAGACGCCGGCATCCTTATGCGCAAAAAGTATCGCGTGCGCATCTACAACGGCAGCGACAAGGTGATTAAGCTCGAGCGCAAAAAGAAGTACGGCAGCTGGATCTACAAGGAGGACGCGCCGCTCACGCGCGACGAGTTCGAGCAGATTCTGGGCGGCGACTATGACTTTTTGCTGCGGAGCGCTCATCCGCTCTGCCGCGAGTTCTACATCGAGTGCATCTGCAACATGATGCGACCGCGGACCATCGTGGACTACGAGCGCGAACCGTGGGTGATGGATGAGGGCACCGTGCGCATCACGTTTGACATGAACGTGCGTGCCGCGGTGGGAAGCTTCGATATCTTTGACGCGACGCTGCCCGCGCTGCCGGTCCTGGAGCCCGGCAAGCTGGTGATGGAGGTCAAGTTTACGGAGTTTTGCCCGCAGCTCGTGCGCGATATGGTGCCGCCGGGCGCAGCCGAGCTTACGGCGGTCTCCAAGTACTGCCTGTGTTACGAAAAGACCGCCTACCTGCGCGGCTTTACCTACTGGGAATCGGATTTTGAGAACCGAGGGGATATTTAGACCATGAGCACCAGGGACTTTTTTAAGAACTCCGTCTTGGAGGCGTTTGGTCAGGTCGACCCTGCCAAGATCGGCCTGTCGCTGCTCGTGGCGCTCGCCATGGGCATCCTGATCTATTACGTGTACAAGCGCTTTTTTACCGGTGTGGTGTATTCGCGCAGTTTTGCCGTGACGCTCGTGGGCATGTGCGTGCTCACCTGCATGGTGACGCTCGCGATCTCGACGAACGTGGTCATCTCGCTCGGTATGGTCGGTGCTTTGTCCATCGTCCGCTATCGTACGGCGGTCAAGGACCCGCTCGACCTGCTGTATCTGTTTTGGGCCATTACCACGGGCATTACGGCGGGTGCCGGCATGTATGCACTCGTGGGGCTTACGGCGGTGGTGATCGTGGTGATGATCGCCGGCTTTGCGAGCCACCAAGACAAGGCGCGCGTGTACATGATGGTCATCCACTACACGGGCCAGACCACCGGCGACGATATCGTGCGTGCTTTTGGTCGCACCAAGTTTACGGTGAAGTCAAAGACCATGCGCGGTGACAAGGTCGAGATGGCCGTCGAGGTCTTCTCGGACGGTGTCGACATGCCCTATGCGGACGCCATTCGCGCGCTCGACGGCGTGGAAGACCTAACGTTGATCCAATACAACGGCGAATATCACGGCTAATGATGTTCCGGCGTTCTAACGAACGCCGGACCGCTCGACGCTGCGCAGGCATCTGCCGGGCGATCTGCCGCTCAAACCGTCGCTCGCGTACATGAAGTACGCGTCGCTCCTCTTTCACGGCACCTCGCCACGACAGCTGCCCGCTCGCTGGCGTGTGCTCTTCCAGGATGGCTAATTTGGTTCAGTTTTATTATTTAAGGGACGGTGTCGCGTGGACGTGCAACAGTTAGAAGAGGGCTGGGCCGCAAGGGCTGGTGCGCGTGAGGCGCGTCTTGTTGCGGCCTCGCATGTACCGGCGGCGCTGTCGCTGCTGGGGATTGTGCAGCCCGGCGATCGCTTGGTGGCCTTTGCGGACGACTTTGCCGATGCGTTTGCCTGCGGCTTTGATGGCTGCGATGTTGCGCTGGTGGGGGAGCCCGCGACTGCGGCGTTTGCTGCTGCGTCCGAGGGTTTTGATGCTTCGTTTGATGCCGAGGGGCCGCATCTGTGGTGGTTCGTCAACTCCATCGGCGGGTTTGGCCTGCGTGTGCCCGACCTTCGCGCTCTGGGCCGCGCGGCTCGTGGGGCCCGCGCGCTGCTTGTTGTGGACAACACCTTGGCGTCGGCTTTTGGCTGCGATCCGCTGCGGCTGGGCGCTGCGCTGTCGCTCGAGGCGCTCGACCGCGTGTGCTCCGGTAAGGCTCCGCGCAAGCTCGTTGCCGCTTCGGTGGCACGCTCACAGCTCAAGCGCCATCGTGTGGATGCTGCTGCCGAGTGCGCGCACGCGTTGCTCGAAGGGTGTGGATTGGCCGCGCTCGACTTGTCCTCCGTTGAGTCCGAGGTTCTAGAGCACGGGCTCGAAACGCTCGACACCCGCATGCAGGCGCACTTCGACCGCGCCCGTGCGCTGGCCGAGTATCTGGTCGCGAACGAGATGGTGTGCAACGTTCGCTATCCCGGGCTGACCTCACATCCCGACCATGCCATCGCGACCGGCATCCTGGAGCATGGTTTTGGCCCGGCAGTAGAGTTTGACCTGATGGGCTACACCGCGGGCGAATTCTTCAGCATGCTGCCGGACGAATTCCGCGCATCACCCGCCGGCGGCGCAACGACGCGCCTCTCTGCTCCGCGAGGCAAACAGGGGAGCACCATCCGCCTCTTCGCTGGCACTGATGATCCCCTGGTAGTGGCTGCCACCCTAGACACCGCCCTCCGCAAGTTAGCTACTCTTTGATGCTGGCGATGAGTTCGTTTGCTTTGGTGGCGATGACGTTGTTGATGTCGGCCTGCAGCTCCTCGTAGACCGCTATGGCGCGCTCGCCGGCAGGCGTGAGCGTGGATCCGCGGGCGCCGTCGCGCTCGATGAGTTTGCATCCCAGCTGCCCTTCGGCTTCGTTCACAATGCGCCAAGCCTTGGAATAGGCCATGCCCATGCTTTTGGCGGCGCGGTTCAGCGAGTGTTCGCGGGCAATACCCTGTAGCAACAAGACGCAGCCGTGACCAAACACGCCCGGCAAATCCTTGTCGCACGTTTGAATGACCAACTTTGCCGTCGTCTTGTACTCCATGTGCCTTACGTCTCCCCGCTAAAGCGTTTGCTGGGCAAACGCAAAGCCTGCGTCAAGCCCTCGTGTGCTCTTCTTAAATCATGCATTGTAGCAGTCAAAGTGCGCTAAGATACTTCCCCAGTATTGGGCGCCCAAGGTTGGGCTGGGTCCTACGAGGCCTGCAGCCGACCGGTCGCATGGAAAAAGGAGAAACATGGCTACGTTCTTTCCCGGTGAGTCCCACACGTTTTCGGAGTATCTGCTGGTCCCTGGTTACTCGTCCTCGCAGTGCATTCCCAACAACGTCTCTCTCAAGACGCCGCTAACCCGCTTTAAGCGCGGTGAGAAGCCGGCAATCACCCTGAACATCCCCATGGTTTCCGCCATCATGCAGTCCGTCTCGGGCGTCGACATGGGTGTCGCGCTCGCTACCGAGGGTGGCCTGTCCTTCATCTACGGTTCCCAGACCCCCGAGTCCGAGGCCGCCATGGTCAAAGCCGTCAAGGATCACAAGGCCGGCTTCGTTCAGTCCGATTCCACGCTGACCCCCGACATGACCATGGAGCAGGTCATCGAGCTCAAGGAGAAGACCGGTCACTCCACCATGCCGGTCACCGACGACGGCACTCCCAAGGGCAAGCTCCTGGGCATCGTCACCAGCCGTGACTATCGCCCCAGCCGCGATGACCACCAGAAGAAGGTCGCCGAGTTCATGACCCCGCGTGAGCAGCTCATCGTGGGCGACAAGAACATCAGCCTCAAGGTTGCCAACGACGTCATCTGGGACAACAAGCTCAACGCTCTGCCCATCGTCGACGACAACGATCACCTCATGGGCATCGTCTTCCGCAAGGACTACGACAGCCACAAGACCAACCCCAACGAGCTGCTCGACGGCGATAAGCGCTACATGGTCGGCGCCGGTATCAACACCCGCGACTATGCCGAGCGCGTGCCGCTGCTCATCGAGGCCGGTGCCGACGTCCTGTGCATCGACTCTTCCGAGGGCTTCAGCGAGTGGCAGAAGCGCACCATCGAGTGGATCCGCGCCAACTACGGCGAGGACGTCAAGGTCGGTGCTGGCAACGTCGTCGACGCCGAGGGATTCCGCTTCCTGGCCGACTGCGGTGCCGACTTCATCAAGGTCGGTATCGGTGGCGGCTCCATCTGCATTACCCGCGAGACCAAGGGCATCGGCCGTGGCCAGGCCACCGCGCTGATCGACGTCTGCCGCGCTCGCGACGAGTACTACGAGGAGACCGGCGTCTACGTGCCCGTGTGCTCCGACGGCGGTATCGTCTACGACTACCACATGACGCTCGCCCTTGCCATGGGTGCCGACTTTATGATGCTGGGCCGCTACTTCGCCCGCTTTGACGAGAGCCCGACCGAGCGCGTCAACGTCAACGGCCAGTACATGAAGGAGTACTGGGGCGAGGGTTCCGCGCGTGCCCGCAACTGGCAGCGCTACGATCTGGGCGGCGCCGCGAAGCTCAGCTTCGTCGAGGGCGTCGACTCCTACGTTCCCTATGCCGGCTCCCTCAAGGACGGCGTGGGCGGCACGCTCTACAAGGTCAAGTCCACGATGTGCAACTGCGGCGCCCTCTCGATCCCCGAGCTCCAGGAAAAGGCACGCCTGACCCTGGTCAGCTCCACCTCCATCGTCGAAGGCGGCGCCCACGACGTTGTCGTGAAAGACTCTCAGCAGTCTGTGTCTTATCGATAAGCGGCTTTCCCAAGCACCGCACCTTGGACCTCAAACCGTCGCTCGCGTACCAAAGTACGCGTCGCTCCTCTTTCGGCCCAATCTGCGGCACTTGGAAAACCCGTCCATGCTGGGACGGGTCACAAACAAAGGTTGAGTATCAACCACGTTATTTAGATAAAGCGAGATGCCTGCAAGTCGCAGGCATCTCGCTTGTCGTATTTGCTATTATCAACCAAGTTAACCTTAGGGTCGGGCGGCTTAGCTTTGTTCGCTACAAGTTCCGCACGCAAAGAAGAGCACTTAATGCGCTCTTCGTCTTGCGCAGGACTGTCCGCAGTAGCGAATAAAGCTAAGCCGTCCGACCCCAGCTAAGATTAAAGGAGCTGATATGTGCGATTGCACAGATCATAAGGACGAGATTCCCGCCTACGACGCGCAAGCCATTGAGTCCCGGTGGATGAAGGCATGGGACGACGAGAATCTCTTTGCCGTCGACACCGACGCCAGCAAGCCCAAGAAGTACGTGCTCGAGATGTTCCCGTATCCGTCGGGCGACCTGCACATGGGCCACGCGCGCAACTATACCATCGGCGATGCCATGGCCCGTCAGGCCCGCATGCGCGGCTACGACGTGCTGCATCCCATCGGCTTCGATGCCTTTGGCCTGCCTGCCGAGAACGCCGCCATCAAGCACAACACTCAGGCTGCCGCCTGGACGTATAAGAACATGGACCAGGCGCTCGCTACGATGAGGCGCATGGGCTTCTCCTACGACCTGGATCGCACCGTTAAGACCTGCAGCCCCGACTACTATCGCTGGGGTCAGTGGATCTTTGAGAAGATGTGGGAAAAGGGCCTGGTCTACCGCAAGAAGAACCCGGTCAACTGGTGCCCCACCTGCAAGACCGTTCTTGCCAACGAGCAGGTGACCGAGGGCAAGTGCTGGCGTTGCGGCACCGAGCCCGAGAAGCGCGACCTCGAGCAGTGGTACTACAAGATTACCGAGTACTCCCAGGAGCTGCTCGACGACCTGGAGAAGCTCCCCGGCTGGCCCGAGCGCGTCAAGCAGATGCAGGCCAACTGGATCGGCCGCTCCGAGGGTGCCGAGGTCGACTTTACCCTGTGCGACGCCGATGGCGAGCCCATCGAGGGCGACGAGGGCAAGATCACCGTCTTCACCACGCGCGCCGACACGCTCTTTGGCGTCTCCTTCTTTGTCCTGGCTCCCGAGTACGCGCGCCTGCACGAGCTCGTCGAGGGCACGGAGTACGAGGAGGCCGTCACCAAGATCGTCGAGGACTCCAAGCATATCTCTGCCGTCGAGCGTGCCCAGGGCACCCTCGAGAAGCACGGTGCCTTTACGGGCCGCTACGTGGTAAATCCTGTCAACGGCGAGAAGATCCCCGTGTGGGTTGCCGACTATGTCGTGGCCGATTACGGCACCGGTGCCGTCATGGCCGTCCCCTGCGGCGACCAGCGCGACTTTGAGTTTGCTCGCAAGTACGACCTGCCGATCGTGCCGATCATCCTGGACGATGACGATCGCGCTGCCGTCGAGGCCAGCGGCGAGACCATCGATACCTTCCATGCCGAGACCGTCGACTGGGATTGCGCCCACGCTGCCGAGGGCACGCTCGTCCAGTCCGGCAAGTACACCGGCATGCGCGGCGGCAAGCACTCCGAGGGCGAGGCTGCGATCGTGGCCGACCTTGAGGCCATGGGCTGCGGCCGTCGCAAGGTCGAGTTCCGTCTGCGCGACTGGCTCATCAGCCGCCAGCGCTACTGGGGCAATCCCATCCCGGCCATCCACTGTGAGCACTGCGGCATCGTGCCCGTGCCCGAGGACCAGCTGCCGGTGACGCTGCCCGAGAACCTGGACCTGGGTGCCGGCGAGACCCTCGCCGAGTGCAAGGAGTTCTACGAGACCACCTGCCCGGTCTGTGGTCGCCCGGCCAAGCGCGAGACCGATACCATGGACACCTTCACCTGCTCCAGCTGGTATTACCTGCGCTATACCGACCCGCACAACACCGAGCTGCCCTTCTCCCGCGAGGCCGCCGATCGTTGGATGCCCGTCGATAACTACATCGGCGGCATCGAGCACGCCATTTTGCACCTGCTCTACAGCCGCTTCTTTACCAAGGCTCTGCGCGACCTGGGCCTGCTGAGCGTTGACGAGCCCTTCACCAACCTGCTGTGCCAGGGCATGGTCAAGGACGAGAACGGCGACACCATGTCCAAGTCCAAGGGCAATGTCGTGCCCCCGAGCTCGGTCATCGAGCCCTACGGCGCCGACACCATGCGTCTGGCGATCCTGTTTATCGCCCCGCCCGAGAAGGACTTCGACTGGGATCCCAAGGCCGTCGAGGGTGCCAACCGCTTCATTAAGCGCGCCTGGCGTATCGTGTGGCAGCTCGTCCAGTCCGGCGACGCCAACGTGGCCTTTGACAAGTCCGCGCTCGACGAGGTCGCGATGAAGCTTTATCGCGAGCGTCACCGCACTATCGCCAAGTGCACCGAGGACTTTGACCGCGGCCAGTTCAACACCGCGATCTCGGCCGTCATGGAGCTCGTCAACGCGGCGAGCGCCTACCTCAACGCCACCGAGGGTGCCGCGCGCGACAAGGCCCTGTGCTACGGCGTCGCTAAGGACATCGTGAGCGTTCTTGCCCCCATCTGCCCGTTCTGGGCCGATGAGCTGTGGCACGAGGCACTCGGCTGCGAGGGTAACGCCTATACCGCCGCCTGGCCCGAGTTCGACCTGGCCGAGTCCATCGAGGACACGGTGCAGATCGTCGTACAGGTGCTCGGCAAGGTCCGTGGCCGCATCGACGTGGCCCGCGACGCTTCCAACGAGGAGATGCAGGCTGCCGCCGAGGCCGCCGTCGCCAAGTGGACCGAGGGCAAGACGGTCGTCAAGGCCATTTGCGTGCCCGGCAAGCTGGTTAACCTGGTGGTCAAGTAAGCGCTGCGCGCATAGCTGACATCAAAAAGCGAGGGGCGATTCCGTAGGGGGTCGCCCCTCTTTTTGGTTAAGGACACTTACGACAACACCCAATTATCCATTTCTTGTGGAGAACCTGTGCTCACGCTGACCTGCGGGTTTGTGTTGTGGTTGCACGTTTGTGCAGGTATTGGTATAGTTTGCTTGCAAATGAAGTTGTAATTGAAAGAAGTGGGGTTTCGGCTCCGCTTCTTTTTTGTATGGATGGAGGTGCCGCAATGGTCAAGACCAAGACCGAACAGGCGATCATCGACGCGCTCGAGGCCGTTGCTCCCCAGCACGATGTCGACATCGTCGACGTTGAGCTCGTGGGTGCCACCAAGGCCCCCTGCGTGCGTGTGCGTATCGAGGGTGCCGAGGGTCAGAGCCTGTCGCTCAATGACGTCACGGCCAACACCAAATGGGTCGGCGATGTGATTGAGGAGCTCGACCCCATCTCTTCGAGCTATACGCTCGAGGTGTCGAGCCCGGGTATGGCGCGCCCGCTGCGCCGCCCGAGTGACTTTGCCCGCTTTGTGGGCGAGAACTGCGAGCTCATCTCCACCGCCACCGAGGGCCGTCGCAAGTACGCCGGCAAGATTGCCGCCGCCACCGAGACGAACGTGACCCTCGAGCTCGAGGACGGCGAGTCTGTAACCCTCGATTTCTCTGATGTTAAAAAGTGCAAGTTGAAGCCCACCTATGACTTCAAGCCCGCGAAGGAAGGAAAGTAAGATGGCAGCATCCGACATGATGTCCGCCCTGATGGAGCTTTGCCAGGAGAAGCACATCGACCAGCTCTACCTGATCGACCGCCTGGAGCAGTCGCTCGCCAAGAGCTATGCCGAGATCCTTCATCTTGAGTGGGGCGCCAAGGTGACCATCGATCGCACCACCGGCAAGATCTACGTCTACCGTCTGGAACCGATTGACGATTCCATGGACGAGGAGGGCAACTTCACCGAGTTCGAGGAGATCGACGTCACTCCCAAGAACACGAGCCGCATCGCCGCCCAGCACGCCAAGGCCGAGATCAACGCCATCGTGCGCAACTCCGCCCGCGAGCAGATCTACGAGGAGTTCTCCGGCCGCATCGGTGACCTCATCAGCGGCACCGTGCTGCAGTCCACACCCGACTTCACGATCGTCAAGATTCGCGAGGGCGTCGAGGCCGAGCTTCCGCACTTCGACCAGCGCCGTTACGAGAACGAGCGCAACGAGCGTCCGATGGGCGAGCGCTACCTGCACAACCAGCACATCAAGGCCGTGATCATCGACGTTCGCGACCCCAACTCCAACCTGCAGCCGGTTCGTGGCGAGCACAGCCGTCCGCCGATTGTCATCTCCCGTACCCACCCCGAGCTCATGCGTCGTCTGTTTGAGCAGGAGGTGCCCGAGATCTATGAGGGCACCGTCCAGATCAAGTCGATCGCCCGCGAGCCCGGCCAGCGCTCCAAGGTCGCCGTCCACTCGCTCGACGATCGCCTGGATCCCGTTGGCGCCTGCGTCGGCCCCAAGGGCAGCCGTGTTCGCGCCGTCGTGGGCGAGCTCCGTGGCGAGCGCGTCGACGTCATCCTGTGGGATGCCGATCCGGCCGTCTACGTCGCCAACGCCCTGTCGCCTGCTAAGGTCACCCGCGTCCTTATCGACGAGGAGAAGGCCTACGCCGGCGTTATCGTGCCCGACGACCAGCTGTCCCTCGCCATCGGCAAGGAGGGCCAGAACGCCCGCCTCGCCGCGCGCCTGACCGGCTGGCACATCGACATCAAGTCCGAGACCCTTGCCGCCGACATCCTTAAGAACGTTCCCGTTCACGAGGAGCCCGCCGCCGACCTGATCGGTGACGAGGAGGACGAGGACGTCCGTCGCTGCGAGTTCGTGTCCGAGGACGGCATCCAGTGCCGCAACCAGGCCCGTCCCGGCTCCCGTTTCTGCGGTGTCCACGACACCGACGCCTTCGATGATGCGGAGGACCTGATCTAGCGCGCGGTCGCGCCGGGCAGGTCCCGGCGCATACCCCACGCTCGTTCAGTCTCTAGGCACCCAAGGTGCCAGAAAGGGTAGGTGAAGTCATATGGCAAAAGTCCGTGTGTCCACCCTGGCCAAAGAGTTCGGCATGACCTCTAAGGAACTGATGGGTCATCTCGCCGAAATGAAGATTCCCGCTAAGTCCGCTTCCTCCGCTCTGGAGGACGCCTACGTCGCTATGGTCCGCAAGCAGCTCGCCTCGGTGATCGAGGCCCGCGCCCAGGAAGTCGAGGCCGCCAAGCAGGCCGAGGAGCAGGCCGCTGCCGCCGAGGAGGCAGCACGTGCTGCCGAGGCCGAGCGCGAGCGCATCGCCGCCGAGAAGGCACGCGAGGAGGAGCGCCGCCAGTTCGCCGCCGCCCAGGCTGCCGAGGAGGCCGCCCGCGCCGAGGCCGAGGCCAAGAAGAAGGCCGAGCAGGAGCGCCTTGCCCGCGAGAAGGAGGAGGCTGCCCGCGAGGCCCAGCGCCGCGCCGTTCCCGCTTCCGACTCCGGTTCGCGCTTCCGTTCGCTGCTCGACCAGATCGCCGCACAGGAGACCGTGCTCAAGGAGAAGAAGGACGCCGAGCAGAAGGCCAAGGCCGAGCGCGCTGCCGAGCGCGGCAACCGTCGTGGCGGCAACAACGACCGTCGCGGTGACCGTCGTAACGATCGCAACGCCTCCGACAACAACTCCGAGCGCAACGCCTCCGAGAGCCGTCCCCACAGCCATCGCACCAATGCCAGCAACAACGTCGCTGCCGGCATGGACTTCCCCAACCCCGACAAGCAGGGCAAGGGCAAGAAGCGCAAGGGCGGTCACAACAACGAAGAGGACCACTACAGCCGCATGGCTCGCGAGGCCGAGGAGTACAGCCGCGAGAAGGTGCTCGAGGAGGCTCGTGCCGCCGTCGAGGAGGCCTCTCGCGAGTCCACTGGTCGCCGCAAAAAGCGCAAGGAGAAGCGCGAGCGCGAGGCCGCAAAGGCTCAGGAAGAGCGCAAGATTGAGGAGGCGCTGGCCCAGGGCGTGAACCCCGAGGACCTCGACGCCATCAAGGTCTCCCAGGGCGTTACCGTCCAGGAGCTCGCCGAGGCGCTCGACGTTCCGGCCAACGACATCATCAAGCGCCTGTTCCTGCTGGGCACGCCGCTTACCATGACGCAGTCCATGTCCGACGACCTCGTCGAGCTCGTTGCCGACGACCTGGGCCGTCAGATCAAGATCATCACTCCTGAGGAGGAGAACACCTTCTCGTTCTACGACGATCCCGCCGACCTTAAGCCGCGTGCCCCGGTCGTCACCGTCATGGGCCACGTCGACCACGGCAAGACGAGCCTGCTCGACGCCATCCGTCACACCGGCGTCGCTGCCGGCGAGGCGGGCGGCATTACCCAGGCCATCGGCGCTTCGCAGGTCATGATCAACGACCGCAAGATCACTTTCATCGATACCCCCGGTCACGCCACCTTTACGGCCATGCGTGCCCGCGGCGCCAAGGTGACCGACATCGTCATTCTGATCGTGGCTGCCGACGACGGCGTCATGCCCCAGACCATCGAGTCGATCAACCACGCCAAGGCCGCCGGCGTTCCTATCGTCGTCGCCGTCAACAAGATCGATAAGCCGGGTGCCAACCCCGACCGCGTGCGCCAGGAGCTCACCGAGTACGGCATCATCCCCGAGGAGTGGGGCGGACAGAACATGTTCGTCAATATCTCGGCCAAGCAGAAGATCGGTATCGACGACCTGCTCGAGACCGTCCTGCTCCAGGCCGACGTGCTCGAGCTCAAGGCCAACCCCGATACGTTCGCTTCGGGCAACGTCCTCGAGGCTAAGCTCGACAAGGGCCGCGGCTCGGTTGCCACCGTGCTCGTGACCCGCGGTACCCTGCACGTGGGCGATACGCTGGTCGCCGGCCTTACCTACGGCCGCGTCCGCGCCATGCTCGACCCCAAGGGCAACGCCGTCACCGAGGCCGGTCCCTCCGACGCCGTCGAGATTCTGGGCCTGCAGTCCGTCCCCAACGCCGGCGATGAGTTCCGCGTGTTCGAGGACGAGCGCGAGGCACGCGCCCTGGCCGATGAGCGTTCGCTCAAGGCCCGTATCGAGGAGCAGAGCCGCGTGAAGCACGTGACGCTCGAGAACCTCTTCGAGACCATCGCCGACGCCGAGGTCAAGGAGCTCAACCTGATCATCAAGGCCGATGTCCAGGGTTCTATCGAGGCCCTTCAGGACTCCCTCGACAAGATGGACCAGTCCGAGGTGCGCATCAACACGATCCACTCCGCCGTTGGCGCCATCAACGAGACCGACGTCGTTCTGGCCGACGCCTCCAACGCCATCATCATCGGCTTTGGCGTCCGTCCCGACGGCAAGGCCCGCTCCGCCGCCGAGCGCGAGGGCGTCGAGATCCGTTGCTACGACGTCATCTACAAGTGCCTCGAGGACCTCGACGCAGCCCGTATCGGCATGCTCAAGCCCACCGAGGTCGAGGTTTCCACGGGTACCGCGACCGTTCTGGACACCTTCAAGGTGCCCAAGGTCGGTATCGCCGCCGGTGTCCGTGTCGAAGAGGGCGAGATCGCCGCGACCGATTCCGTACGCCTGGTGCGCGACGGTATCGTGGTCTTCAACGGTAAAATCGCCTCGATGCGCCACTACAAGGACGAGGCCAAGAGCCTTAAGAGCGGCTCCGAGGGCGGTATTGGCCTGGAGAACTTCCAGGACATCAAGCCTGGCGACACCATTGAGGGCTACCGCATCGATCAGGTTGCCCGTACCGAGTAGGGGGTAGCGCTATGAAGCAAACGCAGGCAACCCGCCGTTTGGGCGAGCAGCTTCGCGAGAAGCTCGGTTATATCCTGCTCTTTGAGGTTTCCGATCCGCGTCTCGACCTGGTCACCCTGACCGCGGTCGAGGTCGCGGTGGACCGTTCGTTCGCGCGCGTGTACGTGTCGTGCGACGCGAGCCGCTACGACGAGGTCATGGAGGCGCTCGCCAGCGCCAAGGGCCGCATCCGTAGCCTGTTGGCCCGCTCGCTCGATTGGCGCGTCACGCCCGAGCTCGATTTTCGCATCGATCGCTCGACCGATGAGGCCGAGCGCATCACGCGTGCGCTGGAAAACGTTCCCGCCACGCTTGCGATCGAAAAGGACGAGGACGGCTATCCAATTGCGGATGCCGCCCAGGAGGCAGCTTTAGATGAGTAATTCCGCCGACCTCGCATCGTGCGAGTCTGCAGATATTCAGCGACGCATCCTCGAGCTCATCGAGGATGCGTCCTCCATTGCGATTTCGGGACATACGTCTCCCGATGGCGACGCCCTGGGCTCCGTGCTGGGTCTGGGCCTCTCGCTTAGGAAGTTTTTTCCCAACAAGGACATTGCCCTGCTGCTGGCAGACGATGACCCGGTTCCGCGCATCTACCGCTTTATGGAGGGTGCCGACCGTCTGGTGCCGGCATCTGCGTATACTGGCAATCCGGACCTGTTCATTTCGGTGGACGTGCCGGTCGTCGAGCGTCTGAACAACTCCGCCGAGGTGCTCCGCCGCTCGTCGCATGTGGTGTGCTTCGATCACCATCCGGCGCGCGAGGAATTTGCCGAGCTGAGCCTGAGGTGCGTCGACGCCGCGGCCTGCGCCATGATCATCGACCGCTTTTTGGACAATTGCGGCATTGTGGCTCGCGATGGTGTCGCGACCTGCCTGCTGTGCGGCCTGGTGACCGATACCGGTCGTTTTCAGTATCAAAACGCCGATGCCGCCGCGTTCCATGCCGCATCGCGCCTGGTCGCGCACGGTGCCGATCCGGCGCGCGTTTCGCTCGAGGTCTACCAGAGCATGCGCGTAGAGTTCTTACATCTCAAGTCCATCGTTATGGGCCGCATCAAGACAGTGGCGCACGGTCGTGTGGCATATAGTTATGCGTACCAGAGCGACCTCGAGGCCTGCGGCGTCACCTCGGACGAGTGCGACGGCCTGGTCGATGTGGTGCGTTCGGTGATGGGTGTGGAGGTCTGCCTGTTCCTGAAGGGCGTTGAGGGCGATACCAAGGTGCGCGGCAACCTGCGTTCCAAGGGCGACCTCAATGTTTCCGAGATCGCTGCTGCTTTTGGCGGTGGCGGGCATCCCGCGGCCGCTGGTTTCTCTAACAACGGAACGATTCTCGAGACGCTCACCGCGGCACTCCCCATGCTGGCCGAGCTGGTAGGGGAGGATCCCGCTACGGTGACCGTCGAGCTCTAACATTTTGGATGGTACATGGCTCGTCGTACGCCTTCTCAATTGAATATGCTGCTCGCCGTCGATAAGCCGGTGGGCTGTACGTCTCACGACGTGGTATCGCAGTGCCGACGCGCCCTCCATGAGCGACGCGTCGGACATGCCGGTACGCTCGACCCCATGGCCTCGGGTGTCATGGTGGTGGGCGTGGGCCAGGCGACCCGTCTGCTGGGCATGCTAACCCTCGATACCAAAAGTTATGTCGCCGACATTTCGTTTGGCGTTGAGACCAATACCGATGACGCGGAGGGCGAGGCCGTCCGCACGGTGCCCGTTGCCCTCGAGCTGCGCGATCTCGCTTACGCCCGTGAGCGGCTGGCCGCTATGCTTGGCCCGCAGATGCAGGTGCCGCCAGCGTTTTCGGCCATCTCGGTCAATGGCGTTCGCGCCTATAAGAGTGCTCGCGAGGGCAATGCGGTGGACCTACCTCCGCGCCCTGTCGAGGTCTATGCCGCCGACCTGATCGCCGTGGGCGGCGAAGGTGATACGTGCGTCTGGACCGTGGCGTTTTCGGTAAGCAAGGGCACCTACATTCGCGCGCTCGCTCGCGATCTGGGTCGCGCCTGCGATAGCGCTGCGCATATTTCCGCGCTGCGCCGCACGGCCTCCGGCGTTGTTTCCATTGGCGCCTGTCATGCGGTCGAGGAGCTTTCTCCCGAGTCCGCGGCCGGCTTTGCTCTGGATCCCATCGCCGCCCTTGGCGCCACGCGTGTCGATTTGCCGGGTAATCTTGCAGACGACCTGCTTTGTGGTCGCCGCATTCCCGTTGAACGCGCGCTTGCGGACTTCGATACGGCTAAGGCACCGTTCGCGCTCGTGCTCGATGGTGGATTGAAGGCGCTTGCTCGTATCGAGGGCGGCCGCTTTGTGATGGATCACGTCTTTCCGCAGGCGATTGGCGGTGTTCGATGATGCTGGCGCCCCACGAGCTCGCACGTATCTTTTTCGCGGGCGAGTTGGATGAGGCCCGTATCGTTTCTGCCGATGCATTTGATGGGTGCGAGTTCTTGGGTGCCGCGTCGATCGCCATTGGCGTGTTTGATGGCGTGCATCGTGGGCACCAAGAGCTGATCGACTCGGTTATTCGCGATGCGCATGATCACGGCAGCAAAGCGGTCGTGGTCACCTTCGATCCTGATCCGGACGTCGTGGTGAGTCCTTCGCCCGCTCAAAAATTGATGACGACGGCCGACCGCCTGCATGCCCTGGCTCAAACCGGGGTCGATGCGGTGGTGGCCGTTCCCTTTACGCCCGCCGTGGCGGCACTCGACCATGTCGGGTTCCTGGCGCTGTTGTCGCGCGTTGTCGACATTCGCTCCATTCGTGTAGGCAGCGACTTTAGGCTCGGCCGTGGCGGCGCTTCGGGCGTTGCCGAGATGCGCGCCTGGGGTGTTGAGCGTGGGGTTGACGTTTACGGTCACGACCTGCTCTGCGTTAATGGGCAGACCATCTGCGCCACGCGTATCCGCCATGAGCTGGCTCAGGGGCATGTGGAGCTGGCTGCCGAGCTTCTCGGCCGTCCCTATATGCTGCGCGGCGTTGTGGCGGCTGGCCGTCACGAGGGCTCCGACATGGGCTTTCCCACGGCAAACATCCAGGTACCCGACGGCATCCAAGTGCCTGCCGATGGTGTCTATGAGGGTCTGGTGCTGGTCGACGATACCGTATGGCCTGCTGCCGTTAACGTCGGCCTGCCGCCGACTTATGCCGATGATGCCGCTTCGGCGCATCTCGAGGCCAACTTGATCGGCTATTCGGGCGACCTGTATGGCGCTTCCGTGTCGCTGGCGTTTACGCGCTGGCTGCGTCCGTCTCGCGTGTTCGATTCCCTGGACGAGTTGATCGCGACCGTCGAGGGTAATATCGACGATATCCGTCATAACTTGGGTGAGCAGGGGGTGAGTATCCGTGATTAGCGATGATGAAAAAGATCAGGTACGCGCGGCGTCGGACCTGGTTGCCATCGTGCAGGAAACGGTTGAGCTCAAGCCCCGCGGCCATGAGTTTTGGGGCTGCTGCCCGTTTCATGGTGAAAAGACCCCATCGTTTCACATTATCCCTGCTACGCAGGTGTGGCACTGCTTTGGCTGCGGCGAGGGCGGCGACGTCTTTACCTATATCATGAAGCGCGAGAACCTGAGTTTTCCCGAGTCGATTCGCTATTTGGCCGATCGTGCGGGCATTGAGCTGCACGATACCGGTGCGCAGCGCGATCGCGGCACCAAGCGCGCCCGTATCTACGATCTATGCGCCGAGACGGCTCAGTTCTACCACACCATGCTTATGCGCGGTAAGGACAGCCGTCCGCGCGAGTACTTTGCCAGCCGCGGTATGGGCGGAGACGTCTGTCGCCGCTACTGCCTGGGTTTTGCGCCGGGTCGCAACGCGCTGGTTTCGCACCTGTCTCAGGCGGGCTTTACCCCGCAGGAGATGATCGACGCCAATGTGGCCGTGAGCCGTGGGCGCGGACAGCTCGCGGACCGCTTTTACGACCGCGTGATGTTTCCCATCTTTGATGAGCAGGGTCACAATATCGCCTTTGGCGGGCGCATCATGGGTGATGGTCAGCCTAAGTACCTCAACACCGCCGAGACGAGCGTGTTTCATAAAAAGCGAAATCTCTACGGCTTTAACTGGGCCAAGGAGTTTATCGTCGCGCAGGATACCGCCATCGTGGTGGAGGGATATACCGACTGCATCGCCTGCTGGGAGGCAGGGATCAAAAACGTCGTCGCTACGCTGGGCACAGCACTCACGGAACATCACGTTAAGACACTCACCCGTTTTGCCAAGCGCATTGTCTATATGTTCGATGGCGACGCCGCCGGTCAAAAGGCCGCTCGCCGCGCGATTCAGTTTATCGAGCAGGATTCGATGGACCTGCGCTGCGTGGTGCTGCCCGACGGCAACGACCCCATGGAGTTCATCACGGCGCATGGCGGCCAGGAGCTTCAGGCGCGCATCGATGCCGCCGAGCCCCTCATGGACTTTGTCTACCGTTCGCTGCAGGAGTCGAGCGACATTACCACACCGGGCGGTCGTGCCAAGGCGCTCGAGGACGCGCTGACGCTCATCTATCCGCTGCGCGACAGCTATATGATCGACACGTACTTTATCCAGATTGCCGACCTGTTGGGTTTGGACCTGGAGACCGTGCGCGCGAGTTCGGGCCGTGTGTTTCGCGATGTCGCCAAGCGCGAGGATGCCGAGCGCCGGCGTGAGCAGAGCTACGAGCGTCAACGCGCGCAAGCTGAGCGCGCGGGCGGTTCGCAGGGTCGACGCTCGGGCGGCGGTGCGGCTGGCGCGCGCAGTGCCGGTCGCGGTGCCTGGGCCGCGGGTGCGACGCCACCGGTGTCTGCACCGGTCGAAGAGGACCCGTACGACTACGTTCCGGTTGATGCCTATGGGGCCGCGCCGGTGGAGGTCGACGAGGATCTGCCGCCAATCGATGTGCCAGCGGGGATGGAAAGCGCTGCGCCCGCTGCCGTTAGTTCAAGCGCGGCGGCAGCTCCGTCGATGCCGATTGTTTTGACCGATCTGGAGCGGAAATCCCTGGCGGGGGAGCGCGAGCTGCTGACGATGCTCACGAGCTACCCCGATCTGTTCCGCACTTATGCCGATCGCATTTGTTCTATCGAGTGGGTCGACCCGCGTCACGAGTCCATTGCGTGGGCCGTACTCGCGACGCCGCCGGGCACCGATCCTGCGGCCTGCATGGATGCGGCGCGCGCGGTGTGTCCCGAGGCGGCCTCCCTTGTCAGCGCTGGGCGCATCTCGGCAACGAGTAAGCACCCGACCGAGACGAACATCGTCTTTATGCTCGATACGCTCGAGCTCTACACCATCAAGCGTCGCATGCGAGCCGCGCAGGCCAAGTTGCGTCAGGACCGTTCACTCGACGATGAGGCCCGTCGCGTGCTGACGATGCAGGCGGTGCAAGATTCACAGCGCCAGCGCGAGCTCCAAAAGTCGATCGGTGGCGTGGCCGACCCGTTCCGTTTGATCGGTTTGGAGACCGCAGGTGCCGATCAGGCCTAGATGTTGTGGTCAACCAGCGTATTCTCGCCTATATCCTGTCTTTATTTTGGGTATAGACGTCTACGTGTGTGCTAAAGTATTGAGTCCTGTGGACTACGAAGGGAGAATCTGTGCCAAAAAAGACTGAGAGCACGGGTACTGGGCTGGAATCCTACGTTGCAAAGCTCATGGGCAACGGCTCAAACAGGACTTCGGTAACCGAGGACGAGATTCAGGTCGCCCTGAAGGATATCGATGTCTCTGATGAGCAGCTCAACGCGGTGTATTCCGCGCTGCGCAACAGCGGCATCCAGATTATCTCCGCGAGCGGAAACGACGACGCCCCGATGGACGTCGACGATGACGATAACGATACCGACGATTTCGATGACGACGACGAGCACGATTCCGGCTCGCTTGACGATCACGAGCTTAAGATGGCCCGCCAGGCCGATGCCGAGATGGGCTCTTCCAAGAGCAAGAAGAAGCGTACCGTGCGCACGTCCCGTTCGCGTTCGCGCGTGCGTGGCATCGATGCCTCCACGGTGATGCTGACCGGCGACCCGGTTCGTATGTACCTCAAGGAGATCGGTAAGGTCGACCTGCTGACCGCATCTGAAGAGGTCGATCTGGCCATGAAGATCGAGGCCGGTCTCGAGGCTACCGAGAAGCTCGAGGCTGCCGAGGCAGGCGAGATCGAGCTCACGCGTGCCGAGATGCGTCGTCTGACCCGTATCGAGAACGTGGGCCTCGAGGCCAAGCAGGCGCTCATCAGTGCCAACCTGCGTCTGGTCGTCTCCATCGCCAAGCGCTACGTCGGTCGCGGCATGCTGTTCCTGGACCTGATCCAGGAGGGCAACCTTGGACTGATTCGTGCCGTCGAGAAGTTCGACTACCAGAAGGGCTTCAAGTTCTCCACGTACGCCACGTGGTGGATTCGTCAGGCCATTACGCGCGCTATTGCCGACCAGGCCCGTACCATCCGTATCCCCGTGCACATGGTCGAGACCATCAACAAGCTCGTCCGCGTGCAGCGCCAGCTCCTCCAGGACCTGGGTCGCGACCCGACCCCCGAGGAGATCGGTGCCGAGATGGACATGAGCGCCGACCGCGTCCGCGAGATCCAGAAGATTTCGCAGGAGCCCGTGTCGCTCGAGACCCCGATCGGCGAGGAAGAGGATTCCCAGCTGGGCGACTTTATCGAGGACTCCCAGGCTATCGTCCCGCCCGATGCCGCCAGCTTCTCCATGCTGCAGGAGCAGCTCACCCAGGTGCTCGATTCGCTTGCCGATCGCGAGCGCAAGGTTATCGAGCTGCGCTTTGGTCTCGTTGACGGACATCCCCGCACGCTCGAGGAAGTCGGTCGCGAGTTTGGCGTCACGCGCGAGCGTATCCGCCAGATCGAGTCCAAGACCCTGGCCAAGCTCCGCCATCCGAGCCGCTCTAGCAAGTTGAAGGACTACATCGAAAGCTAGGAGTTACGCGGTTTTACCAAACCGCGTAACGGGCCGACGCTGCGCGCCGCCCAGGGCGACAATTTGTCATTCAAAAGGCAAGGCATGACCAGAAGGTCTATGCCCTGCCTTTTTCATGCCAACTTGTTCGCCCTGGGCGGCGCTCGCTGTCCGTGCTCTACCTGCGGCATCTCCATTGCTTGGCAGTTGGGTGGCAGTTGGGGACGTCCCCAATGACTGGGCCGGAAAATTTCTTAAAAAAGTTCTTGCCCTTCGCCCAATCGTCCGTATAATAAACTTCGTTGCTTGAGAGCACGCACCTATTCCTCGGTAGCTCAATGGTAGAGCACGCGGCTGTTAACCGCGCTGTTGTAGGTTCGAGTCCTACCCGGGGAGCCAGAATTTCTCAGCCCTTTCCGTTGGGCTTTTAAATTCCTCGGTAGCTCAATGGTAGAGCACGCGGCTGTTAACCGCGCTGTTGTAGGTTCGAGTCCTACCCGGGGAGCCAGGTTGTAAAACCCGTCGCATATGCGGCGGGTTTTTTCATGCCGCGATCGCCTCTGGCGAACGTTACCGTATCAACATTTCGTGTCGAGGATGTAATCCCACGACCCACCACCTCAACATGGCGCGGTCGTTGTAAAATATTGCAATGATTGCTCCCACGACATGGTGCCGCGAGCACCAGATAAGGAGATTCTTGTGTCTGAGACCATTAACGGCAACCTGAGCGTCTCGAACGACGTTATTGCCGATATTGCCGGTTATGCCGCGATGACGTGCTACGGCGTCGTCGGTATGGCCGAACAGCTCCAGGGCGCCGAGAGCGTGCGCCTGCTTGCCGGCCAGCGCCTCCGCAAGGGCGTGCTTGTTTCCGCCGACGAGAACGGCCTTACGGTCGACCTTCACGTCGTGCTCGAGAACGGCGTCAACATGAAGTCCGTCTGCCACAATCTTTCGAGCTCCGTCGCCTTCACCCTGCAGGAGATCGCCCAGATCGATCCCGCCAGCCTTAAGATCGGCATTCACATCGACGCTCTCAAGAGCCGTCTGAACTAGCATCCGAATACGGAGATTTCACCACTCATGATTGCAAAGACCATTCGCACCTGTTTTCCGATCGCTGCGGCTGCCGTTTCCGAAAAGGCCGAGGAGATCAACAAGCTCAACGTCTTCCCCGTACCCGACGGCGACACCGGCACCAACATGTCGCTCACGCTCGCTTCGGTGACCAAGGAGCTTTCCGCCCTTCCCGCCGATGCCGACATGGAGGCCATTGCCGGCGCCATCACCCACGGCTCCCTGATGGGCGCCCGCGGTAACTCCGGTGTCATCACCTCGCAGATTCTGCGTGGTGTGGCCGAGGGCCTTGTCTCTGCCGATGAGCCCATTACGTCCGCCAATATCGCCTTCGCCTTCCGCCGTGCCGTCAAGGTCGCCTTCCAGGCTGTCCGTAAGCCCATTGAGGGCACGATCCTCACGGTCCTGCGTGATGTTTCGACCAAGGCAGACGAGTGCGAGAAGAAGAAGTTCTCTGCCGAGGATGCGCTCGACGCCATCGTCGTCGAGGCCTACCAGTCCGTCGCCCGCACGCCCGACCTGCTGCCCGTCCTCAAGGAGAACGGCGTGGTCGACTCCGGTGCCTTTGGCTTTGCCATCTTCTTGGAGAACTTTGTTGCCGCCGCTCTTGGTCACAGTACCGTGGTCGAGGATTTCTCCGCCACGTTTGATTCCGCTGGTTCTGCACGCGACGCGGCTCTCGATCGCGTCGAAATCGAGGCCAACGACGACTGGGAGGGCTCGGAGTTCCGCTATTGCAACGAGTTCCTCTTTAAGGCCGACGCTCCCTTTGACGAGGACGAGTGCCTGAAGTTCCTGGGCTCCATGGGCGACTGCGAGCTGCTCGTGGGCGCCTATCCCGACTACAAGATCCACGTGCACTCCAACACCCCCAACCTGGTGCTCGAGCACATGCTTCAGCTTGGTCAGATCTACGAGGTCTTTATCCACAACATGGAGATGGAGGCCCACGACCGTACCGCTAAGATCCACGAGGACCAGGAGAAGGCCGCCGAGCCCGCGAAGGCCCTGGGCTTTGTCGCCGTTGCCGCCGGTTCCGGCGAGGCCGACATCCTCAAGTCCCTCGGCGTCGATGTGATCGTGTCGGGCGGCCAAACCATGAACCCCTCGACCGCCGACCTGCTGGGCGCCGTCGACCAGGTTAACGCGACCTCGGTCATCATCCTGCCCAACAACGGTAACATCCGCATGGCTGCCGAGGCCGCTGCCTCCGCCTGCACCGACAAGAAGGTCGCCGTCGTTCCCACCAAGACCGTCCCGCAGGCCTTCTCCGCGCTGTTCGCGGTCCTGCCCGATTCTGAGCTCGAGGACGCCGTTGCCGCCATGGTCGACGCCATCAGCGAGGTCCGCGATGGCGAGGTCACCCGCGCCGTGCGCGACTCCAGCGCCTCCGACGGCTCGCCGATTCACTCCGGTGACGTCATGGGTATCATTGCCGGTTCCATCGACGTGGTCGGCTCCGATGTGAAGCAGGTCACGCTCGACTGCATCAACCGCATGCAGGAGGAAGAGGAGGGCGACGCGCTGACGATTTTGGCCGGCGAGGAGCTGTCCGATGAAGCCTTCCAGGAGATCGTCGACGCCATCGAGGAGGCTCAGCCCGATCTGGAGATCGACGCCCATCGTGGCGAGCAGCCGCTCTATCCCGTGATCTTCTCGATCGAGTAGGCTCTGCCTATGTCCGAGCTGTGCTCCGTGCCGCGCGTCTCGGAGCGTTTTGCCCAGAGCAATGCGCTCGATGAGGATATCGCTCGACTCAAATATGTTTCGGGTAAACGTGAGGAGGCCCTTCGCCGTCTGGGAATTCGGACGGTGGGGGACCTCCTTCTCCATATTCCTCATCGCTACCTGGACTTCACTCGCTCGTGGTCCATCGAGATGGCGCCCATCGGTACCGTGTGTACCATCATCGCCACGGTCGATCGTATTGTCCAAAAGCAGCCCCGTCCGCGTATGCAGGTGACTGAGGTCTCGCTCGTGGACGAGACGGGCGTGCTGCAGGTTGCCTTTTTCCGTCAGCCTTGGATTGCCCAACAGCTTAAGCAGGGCGACCGCCTGGCCGTGATGGGCAAGGTCGAGTTTGCCTACGGTTTTAAGCAGATGGCCTCGCCCCACTTTGAAAAGCTCGAGGACGGGCGTGCCGCGGGTACCATTTTGCCGGTCCACTACGTGAGTGATGGCGTGAGTCAGGCATGGATGCGCCGTATCGTGAGCGGTGCGCTCGAAGTGGCTGCCAATCCGTTCGATCCCATTCCCGCGCCGCTGCGCGCAAAGCGGAAGCTCATGAGCAATGCCCGTGCGCTGCGCTCGATCCACTTTCCCTCGAGCATGGCGGAGCGCGACATCGCACGTCGGCGTCTTGCCTACGAGGAGTGTCTCTGCTTGCAGCTCGCACTGCGTCTGCGCAACGATGGCGGTTTGGTCGACGTAGTGCCTTATGCGCATGCCGCGGGCGGGCACCTGGCGGCGCTCAAGGAGGCCCTGCCGTTTTCGCTTAGCGACGAGCAGGAGGTCGCGTTCCAAGACATCCTGCACGATATGTGCGATGGCGGTCGCGTGATGAACCGCCTACTGCTGGGCGACGTTGGTACCGGCAAGACGGCCGTCGCCGCTTGCGCGCTGGCCGTCGCGGCCGATTCGGGTACTCAGTCCTGCGTTATGGCGCCTACGGGCGTGCTGGCGCGCCAATATGCCGATAAGACCGGCCCCTTGCTCTCGCAGGCTGGCATGTCCTGGGCGCTCCTGACGGGTGCCACGCCGGCGGCCGAGCGTGAACAGATCCATGCGCAGCTGGAATCGGGCGAGCTCGACGTGCTCTTTGGTACCCATGCAGTCCTTTCGGATGACGTGGCGTTTAAGCATCTGTCGCTTGTCGTCATCGACGAGCAGCACCGCTTTGGCGTGGGCCAGCGTAACGCCCTGCGCGCAAAAGGCCCGGGTGCCGACCTGCTGGTCATGACTGCCACGCCGATCCCGCGCACGCTGGCGCTTTCGGTGTACGGTGACCTGGATACGAGCATCATCCGCCATCGTCCCGTTCCGGGTGCCGGCGTGACGACGCGCGTCCTCACCGAGTCGAGTCGCGACCTGGCCTATGGCGCCATTCGCGAGGCGCACGAAAAGGGGCAACAAGCCTACGTGATCTGTCCGCTCGTGGAGCCGAGCGATTCGGCCGATGAGCTCGAAGACGTACCCGGCATCGCTCGCGACGACGAAGGCCGCGTGACCGTGCCCGTGCCGTTGCATGACACGGCGACCGAGCTCGATCGCCTTCGTCTGGCATTTCCGGGGCTTACCATCGAGCGTCTTCATGGTCGCATGCCGGCGGGGGAGAAGGACCGGGTCATCGATGCCTTTAAGCGTGGCGAGATCGATGTGCTCGTCTCGACTACGGTGGTCGAGGTGGGCGTCGACGTGCCCAACGCCACCGTCATGGTCATCGAGAATGGCGAGCGCTTTGGGTTGGCGGCCTTGCACCAGCTGCGCGGGCGCGTGGGCCGCGGCAGCGTGTCGGGTACGTGCCTGGTCATGACGCACTCCAAGGGCAACGGCGGCGCGTCGGCGGCACAGGAACGCCTCCAGTCGCTCGAGAAGACCTCGGACGGCTTTACGCTCGCCCAGATGGACCTGCGTCTGCGCCACGAGGGCGAGATTCTTGGCTACCGTCAGCATGGCGGCGTGACCTTGCGCTTTGTTGACCTCGATGCCGACGAGGAATTGATCGAGTGGGCCCATTTGGACGCGGTTGAGCTCTTGCGGTATGCTTGCAACCTTGACTCCGTGGCGACGCGTCCCTTGCGCGATGCGGTCGCCACGCGGTATCGACACATCTTTAAGGAGGTCAGCGGAGGATGAGAATCATCGGTGGCAAATGGCGCGGTCGTAAGATCGAGGAGCCCCGTGGTCGCGATGTCACCCGCCCCACGACCGATCGCGTGCGCGAGGCGTGCGCATCTATGGTCATGTCGGCATTCGACTTCGATCTGGACGAGGTCCGCGTGCTGGATGCCTTTGGCGGCTCCGGTGCCTTGGGCATCGAGATGCTCTCGCGTGGCGCCCGCTCGCTCACCACGTTCGAGATCGATCGCAACGCTGCTCGTCTGATTACCAAGAATATCGAGTCGCTGTGCCGCGACCGTGCGCGTTGGCGTGTGGTGGGCGGCGACGTGCTGGCAAGCGCTTCGCGCGGCCGCGTGCCGGGCGGTCCCTTTGACCTGGTCCTGCTCGACCCGCCCTATGCTTTTGGCGCCGAGCCGGTCGAGGAGCTGCTGCAAAACCTAGCTCAGCAAGGCTTGCTGGCGCAGGGTGCCTATGCGCTGTTCGAGCACGCTGCCGCCGATGCGGGTGCGCATCCGGCAGGCTTTGAGATCGTGCGCGAGAAGCGTTACGGCATTACCTCGGTCGACCTGCTTCGTTGGGTTGGCAACGGCGAGGATGATGGCGACGATAGCGACGCACCCACGGAGGATGCCCATGAGTGACACCATTAACCGCGTAATCGTTCCGGGCACCTTCGACCCCATCACGTTTGGCCACATCGACGTGATTCGCCGCGCCCGCCGCATCTTCCCTAGCGTGATCGTGGCCGTTGCCGAGTCGCAGGGGAAAAACGGCGTCGGCACCACCTTTATGCTCGATGAGCGCGTGGCGCTGGCCCGTGAGGCGCTCGGTGATATTGACGGCGTTGAGGTGCTACCCTTCACCGGCCTCTTGGTCGATTTTGCCCGCGAACAGGGAGCAGGAGCCGTGGTTAAGGGCCTGCGTGCCATGACCGACTTTGAGTACGAGCTGCAGCAGGCCGACCTCAACTACCGCCTGGATAACGAGCTGGAGTCCATCTTTGTCATGAGTGCGCCGCAGTACGGCTATATCTCGAGCTCGGTGGTTCGCCAGATTGCCTCGCTCGGTAGCGACGTCTCTAATTTTGTTCCGCCCAATGTGGTCAAGGCGCTCAAACATCGCTTTTCGTGACGTTTTTTAATGCCTGGTGGCATGTGGTAAACTAACACGATGATATGTTACCTATGAAAGGAGACCGGATGCCGGGCGAGAATTTTCCTGGCGACAGGATCGTGAGTCTTGTCGACGAGCTCGAGGGGCTCATCGAAGAGGCTAAGACGCCGTTCGGCAAGAACGCCCAGATGAAGGTTATCGACGCCGACGTCTTCTTTAACATCCTCGACGAGATCCGCATGAGCTATCCCGAGGAATGGCAGAAGTCCCGCCGTATCCTCAAGGAGCGCGAGGAGCTTATGGCTTCCGCCGCCGCTCAGGCCGATTCCATCATCGCCGATGCTCAGCAGCAGGCCCTCACCATTGCCGGTGAGCAGGAGATCGTCCGCTTAGCGCAGCAGCAGGCCGACGATATTCGCGACCGTGCCCAGCAGTATGAGCGCGAGACGCGCTATGCCGCCGAGGATTACGCCGAGCAGGTCTTTACGCACCTCGAGGAGAACCTCAAGAGCCTGACCGGCACCGTCACCCGTTGCCGTCAGCAGCTCAACGAGGGTGCTGCCCAGCAGAACGGTCAGTGGTAATGGCTGAGTTCCCGGGCGTTGCCGTCGATCTTTCCGAGCAGCTCGAGTTTCCCGGAGACTCGTACCCGCTGACCGGTAAGGTCGATGTTGCCACCTATACGGTGGGCGAGAAGGAGTACCAGCTACAGGACGGCATTGACTACGATGTGGTCTTTACCAATGCCGGCACCGGTGTTCTGCTTACGGGCATGGTCCGCGCGCACGCAACCGGTGAGTGCGACCGTTGCCTGGAGCCCGCTTCGTTTGATATTGCCGGTGAGATCGAGGAATTCTATCTCTTTAACGAGCCCGAGGACCCCGAGGCCTACGAAGATGGCTACGAGCTGCTGGGTGAGGATCGCATCGTCGATTTGGGTGAGCCCATCAACGACGCGGTCGTCATGGACACGCCGTTCGTTGTCCTGTGCAAGCCCGATTGTCGCGGCCTATGCCCCACTTGCGGCATCAATCTCAACGTCGAGCAATGCGATTGCGCCGCTCAAGCAGAGGCCGAATGGGCCGCTGCCACGGAAAATCCATTTGCAGCATTGAAGAATCTCAAGCTTGACGAGTAAAACTGTGGTAGTATCGCTACTTGCGCGTAATCGCCACACTGGATAGTTCATAAGGAAGGTCACTATGCCCGTACCTAAACAAAAGCAGGGTCGTATCCGCACTCACACCCGCCGTTCCGCCAACATGAAGATCTCGGCTGCGGCTCAGTCCACGTGCCCCCGTTGCGGTGCTGTCAAGCTCCCGCACCACGTGTGCCCCAGCTGCGGTTTCTACAAGGACCGCGAGGTTATCGTTACCGAGTAACTGTATACTCTGGATGCGATGCCGTTCCAACTGGAACCACAATGGCCGGCTCAATGAGTCGGCCATTTTTGTATAAGGAGTATGTATATGAGTAACGTTCGCGTTTGTGTAGACGTTGTGGGTGGAGACGAGAAGCCACAGGTTGTCCTCGACGGTATCGAGGCGGCACTTGCGGCGGATCCCGATATCGAGGTCTTGGCCGTCGGTCCCGCAGAGATCGTGAACCCCTTTGCCGCGGCTCACGCTCGCGTTGAGGCCTTGGAGGCGCCCGATGTCATCGCCATGGATGACGATCCCATTCGAGCCGTGATGACCAAGCGCAAGTCCTCGATCGTGCTTGCCTGCCGCGCTATCAAGAAGGAAAACGCGGACGCGTTCTTCTCTGCCGGCTCCACCGGCGCCATGACCGCTGCCGCTACCGCCTACGTGACGCCGTTTAGGTATTTGGCGGAGGGCAAGAAACAGCCGGTGCGTCCGTGCCTCACCAATGCACTGCCCAACCGCGCCGGCGGTCTGACGGTTCTGTGCGACATGGGCGCCAACCCCGATGTCACGGTGGACGATATGGTGCGTTTTGCCCAGATGGGTAGCGCTTATGCGCGCGTCGTCTTGGGCATTGAGCATCCCCGCGTGGGCTTGCTTGCCAACGGCACCGAGGACGAGAAGGGCTCCAACTTCACCAAGTCGTGCTTCCCGGCCATGAAGGCCGCTGTTCCCGGTTTTGTGGGCAACTGCGAGGGCACCGATCTTACGTCGGGCAATTTTGACGTCGTGGTTGCCGACGGCATGTCGGGCAACATCGCACTCAAGGCCACCGAGGGCGCTGCCAAGTTTTTGCTGCAGGAGCTCAAGGGTGTCTTTATGTCTTCGCTCGGCACCAAGATTGCCGCGCTGCTCATAAAAAAGCAGATGCGCGAGATCAAGGCAAAGCTCTCGGGCGATGCTAAAGGCGGAGCCATTCTGCTGGGCCTGCGTGGCGTGGTCCTGATCGGCCACGGTGCCACCTCGGTCGAGGCCGTCAAAAACGGTACGCTCGCCGCGGCGGAGGCCGTGCGCGCCGGGCTTGTCGAGAACGTCGCCAGCTCTATGGACGGTATCGTTTTGTAAGAGCGAGTTAGAGCGCTGTTATGTGCCTCGCGGCCTGCGTCGTGGGGTAGAATCAAAACCGTGTCTTGGCGCTGCGCTTGCGGCGCCAGCGCGTTGATATTCACACAATACGAGAGGAAGCGCTATGGACCGCTCCGAAATCTTCGATAAGATCGCCGAAGTCGCCGCTGACGTTCTGGGCGTCGATGTCGCCGACATTAGCGACGAGACCACCTTTGACGATCTCGATGCCGATTCGCTCGAGCGTCTGCAGCTGGTGACGGCTATCGAGGACGAGTTCGACCTCGAGATCGACGACGAGACCCTGCTGTCGCTCAACTCTGTCGCCGACGCTGTCGACGCTATTGAAAACGCCAAGGAGGCCTAAGTCTTGGCTTTATCTCAACGACTCGCGCGCGCCCAGGAAATCCTGGGCCACGAGTTCAATAACAAGGTGCTGCTGCGCGCGGCGCTCACGCACCCCTCTGCCGTGGAAGGCCAGCCCGTCTCGGCGAGCTATGAGCGCCTTGAGTTTTTGGGCGATTCCATTTTGGGCGCCGTGGTTGCCCGCTCGCTCTTTGAGTCCTATCCGGAGTTTGACGAGGGCAAGCTCACGCGCCTGAAGGTGTCCCTTGTCTCGGGTGCCACGCTGTCCGAGGTGTCCCATGAGCTGGGCATCGACGACATCATCATCTTTGGTGCCTCCGAGACCGGTACCGGCGCGCGCGGCCTGCACTCGGCGCTCGAGAACGTCTACGAGTCGCTCGTGGGCGCGCTGTATCTGGATGCTGGCTGGGATGCGGCGGCGGAGTTCATTCACCGTACGCTTAAGCCGCACCTGGCCTCCGAGCGTGCCGAGCACCCCGCGAACCCCAAGTCGTTCTTGCAGGAGTGCGTGCAGGCCGACGGCCACGAGCCTCCGGCGTACAAGCTCGTTGGCTCTGAGGGCCCGGCGCACGCACCGACCTTTACCGCCGTGGTTCTCATCGACGGTATTCGCCAGGGCCGCGGCACCGGTTCCTCCAAGAAGGAGGCCGAGGGAGCCGCTGCGCTCGAGGCGCTCGACCGCATGGGTTACACCACCAACGGCGTGATTCTCAACAAGAAGCCTGTTTAAGCGAGGAACCGTGTATCTCAAGTCCCTCACGCTCAAAGGGTTCAAGTCGTTTGCCGACCGCGCCCATATGACGTTTGAGCCGGGCCTAACCGTCATCGTCGGTCCCAACGGCTCGGGAAAATCGAACATCTCCGACTCGATTCTGTGGGTCCTGGGCGAGCAGAGCGCCAAGCAGCTGCGCGGCCAGGCCATGGAGGACGTCATCTTCTCGGGCTCGTCGGCGCGCAAGCCGGTAGGTGTGGCCGAGGTCACGCTGGTGCTCGATAACTCGGACCATATGCTGCCTGTCGACTTTGACGAGGTCGCTATCACCCGTCGTATGTATCGCTCGGGCGAGAGCGAGTACCTCATCAACTCGAGCCCGTGCCGCCTGATGGACATCCAGGACATCCTGCACGATTCTGGCCTGGGAAAGGATACGCATTCCATCATCAGCCAGGGCAAGCTCGATGCCATTTTGCAGAGCCGCCCCGAGGAGCGCCGCGCCCTTATTGAGGAGGCCGCCGGCATCTCCAAGCACAAGCGCCGCAAGGAGCGTGCGCTCAAAAAGATTAAATCGATGGACGATCACCTGACCCGTGCCCGCGACATCAATAAGGAGATCGCCCGTCAGCTGCGACCGCTGGAGCGTCAGGTCGATCGCGCGCGCAAGTACAAAGAGCTGTCCTCGCGCGCGAACGAGCTTACGCAGATGCTGGCCGTCGACGAGCTGCGTTCGCTGCAATCGCAGTGGAACGACCTGGAGAGCCGCTCTAAGGAGGGCGCCGCCGAGCTTGAGCTTGCGCAATACCGCTTGGGCGAAAAGGAGCGCGAGCTCGAGAAGCTCCAGGTCATGCTCGAGGAAAAGGGCCTGTTTGTGGGCGATCTGGGCGAGCAGCGCCGCCATATGCAAGGCGTGGTCGGCCGCATTAACTCTGACATGCGTCTGCTCGAGGAAAAGGGCCACAACATGGTGTCGCGCCTGTCCGACATGCGCGGCCAGATCTCGAGCTCCGAGCATCAGCGCCGTCGTGTGGTCGAGGAGCTCGAGGATGCACGAGCCCAGCTTGAGGAAGTGACCGGCGCGCATATGCAGGCCCAGGAGGACGTCGACGCCGCTGGTCCTGCCGCTGCCGAACTTCACGAGCGCCGCGTGGCGCTTGATGCGCAGATTTCGCAGTTCATGCGCGAGCAGCGCGATGTGCAGCGTGTGGCCGATAACGCCGCGCTCGAGCTCGCCAAGGTGAAGGATTCGCTTTCCAATGCCGAGGTCGAGGACAACATGTATGCCTCGCGCCTGGAGCAGATTGATGAACAGCTCGAGGAGGTCACGGCATCGCTTGAGAGCCGCCGCGACCGTGCCGAGGAGCTTGAGAGCGCCCTTGAGGCGGCTCGTCAGGCCCAGAAGGATGCGCGCGAGGCCACCGAGACGGCACGCGCTGCCCTCAAGGACCTGCGTGCCCGCGAGGGCGAGGCACGCAATAAGCTGTCTGAGGTGCGCTCGGAGCTCGCGAGCCAAAAGAAGCTCGATGCCCGCATGGCAGACAGCTCGCCCCTGGTGAGTCGTCTGATGGGCGCGCTGGGCGACGATGTCTCGGGTCGTCTGGGCGACGTGCTCGAGGCGCCGCGTGAGCTTGAGGGCCTGGTTGAGCAGCTGCTCGCCGGCGATATCGATGCTCTGTTGTTCGATAACGCTGCCGCACTCGAGCGCGCCGGTCGCGCCGCCCTGGACCAGAAGAAGGCCTCGGGCGAGGCGCTGCTGATGGCGCGCGGCGTGAGCGGCTCTGCTGCCGCCGAGGGTGCTGCCGGTTCGCGCCTGGTCGATCGCCTGTCCGTGCGTGAGGGCTACGGTCCTGTTGTCGAGGCACTGCTCGGCGGCTATTACGCTGTCGATGATTTGGCTGCCGCATTGGCCGCGCCCGTCGTTGACGGTGTGACCTACGTGACGCCCGATGGCGCCCGCGTGAGCTGTGGCGGCCTGGTGCGTGTGGGGCTCGATGCCGGCGAGGCTTCGGGTGCCTTGGAGCGCAAGCGTCGTATCCGCGAGCTGGAGGGCCTGGAGCCCGATCTCGCTGCCGTGTTTGAGCACGTTTCGGATCAGGTCGTCGAGGCCAATGCTGCCGTTGAGGAGGCCCGTGCTGCCGAGGGCGATGCTGCCGGCGAGATCGCCCGCCTTGAGGGCGAACGTCGCTCCCTGCTGTCCGAGATCGGCCGCCTGGAACAGAGTGCCAACAATGCCGAGGTCGAGCGCGTGCGCATCTCCAAGCGCCGCGAACAGGCCGCAGATGCCGTTCGCACTGCGCGTCCGCGCGTTGACGAGCTTACCCGTTCGCGTGACGAGGCCCGTGCGCAGGCGAGCGACTTAGGTCTTCAGATTGCCGAAGCCAACGACGAGCTCGATCGCGTTCGGCGCGATGACTCCGATGCCGCTGGCAAGCTCGCCGACGCTAAGGTGCGCCTGGCTCAGACGAGCGAGCGCCTGCGCTCGCTGAAGGGCCGCGTGCCCGATCTTGAGCATCGCCTTGAGGGTATCGACCGTCGCATCCGCGGGACGCGTCAGGCCTCGCGCTCGCTCGAGCTGCTGCGCCTTCGCGTCGATCCCATGCACGAGCGCTATTCTGCCCTGTTGGAGCGCGCCTCTGACTGGGCTGCGCGCCTGCGCGATCAGGCATCGCTTGAGGAGGCGGACTCGGCTTCGCTTAAGAAGACCATCGAGGACGCCAAGACCGAGGTCGCCCGCGCCAAAGAGAGGGTCGATGTTGCCGCCACGACGCAAAATGAGTTCAAGGTGGCGCGCGGCAAGCTCGAGGTGCAGGTCGAGGCTGCCATCAAGGCCATCACCGCCGACGGTACCACGGTGCTCGAGGAAGCGCTCATGCTGCCGGCGCCCACCGATCGCGATGCCGCCGAGCGCGAGCTTAACCAACTCGTGCGCCAGATCAACAACCTGGGTCCTGTGAACCAGGTCGCCATGGAGGAGTACGAACAGCTCAAGCGCCGTGCCGATTACATCGAGGAGCAGCTGGCCGATCTTGAGAGCGCGCGCAAGGCGCTTACCAAGATCACCGTGGCGATCGATCGCAAGATGCGCAAGGCGTTCCTAGTGACGTTTGAGAAGGTTGATGCGAACTTCCGCGAGATCTTCGCCATGCTCTTCCCGGGCGGCCAGGCACATTTGGAGATGACCGACCCCGAGCATCCGGCCGAGACGGGCATCGAGGTCGTGGCGCAGCCGCGCGGCAAGCGCATCACCAAGATGATGCTCATGTCGGGCGGCGAGAAGAGCCTGACGGCGCTCGCCCTGCTCTTTGCCGTATACCGTACGCGCACGGTGCCGTTCTATGTGCTGGACGAGGTCGAGGCGGCACTCGACGACGCCAACCTGTCCAAGCTCATCGGCGCCCTCGATGTGCTGCGTTCCGATACGCAGCTCTTGGTAATCTCGCATCAGCGCCGTACTATGGAGGATGCTGACGTTCTTTACGGCGTCTCGATGCAAGCTGACGGCGTCAGTCGCGTCGTCTCGCAAAAACTCGATCGCGAAACCGGAAAGGTCGTGAATGCATAATGGGATTCTTTGACGCACTCTCGCGCGGACTCGAGCGCAGCCGCGAGGCCCTCAACGAGGTCTTCTACTTTGGCGGCGAGGTCGACGAGGATTTTTGGGAGGATCTTGAGGACACCCTCGTCATGGGTGACATGGGTGCCGAGGTCGCTATTCAGGTCTCCGATGACCTGCGCGACGCCGCGGCCAAAAAGAACCTCAAGACCGCCCCGCAGCTTCGCCGCGCCCTGGCCGAGCAGCTCGAGGGCCATTTTGTGCCTGTTGAGCGCGACCCGTTTTCCGATACGCCGAGCTGCGTGCTGTTTGTCGGTATTAACGGTGCCGGCAAGACCACCACGGTCGGCAAGATTGCGAGCGCCATGGCCGCCCGCGGCAAGAACGTGGTGATCGGTTCGGCCGACACCTTCCGCGCCGCCGCCATCGAGCAGCTCGATGTGTGGGGCCAGCGCGCCGGCGTCCCCGTCATTAAGCGTGACCGCGGCTCCGATCCGGCGAGCGTGTGCTATGACGTGCTCGACGAGGCCGATAAGCGCGGTAGCGACCTCGTGCTCATCGATACCGCCGGCCGTCTGCACACGAGCCCCGAGCTCATGCGCGAGCTCGCCAAGGTGGTCAACGTGACGCGTAAGCGCGCCGCCAATATGGCCGCCGGCCCCATGCCCGTCTCGGTTGTCCTCGTGATCGATGCCGCCACTGGTCAGAACGGTCTGAACCAGGCGCTCGAGTTTAACGAGGCGCTGGGCCTGGACGGTATTATCATGACTAAGCTCGACGGCACGGCTAAGGGCGGTATCGCCATGGCCGTGGCCGAGAAGCTCAAGCTCCCGATTCTGCGCATCGGCGTGGGTGAGCAGGTCGATGACCTGCAGGAGTTTAATGCCAAAGATTTCTGCCGCGCCCTGGTGGGCGAGTCCAACTAAGGAGTGACTAGTGTTTGATTCTCTGAGCGATCGCCTCAACGACACATTTGACCGCCTGCGCGGCAAGGGTAAACTGACCGAGGCCGATATTACTTCGGCCATGCGCGACATTCGCATGGCGCTGCTCGAGGCCGACGTTAACTTTAAGGTCGTCAAGGAGTTCGTTGCCAAGACCAAGGAGCGCTGCATGACCGCCGAGGTCATGGAGTCGCTGTCGCCGGCGCAAAACGTCGTCAAGATCGTGCTCGACGAGCTCACCGAGATGCTCGGCTCAACCGAGAGCAAACTCGTCTTTAGCAACCGCATTCCCAATGTCATCATGCTCGTGGGCCTGCAGGGCTCCGGTAAGACCACGGCTGCCGTAAAGCTTGCCTACCTGCTCAAGAAGCAGGGCCGCTCGCCGCTGCTCGCCGCGTGCGACGTCTACCGTCCCGCTGCTGCCGATCAGCTTGCCACGCTCGGTGGCGAGATCGGCGTACCGGTCTTCCGCGGCGACGGTGCGCACCCTGTCGACATTGCCAAGGGCGCCATCCAGGAGGCCGTCGACCACCTGCGTGACGTGGTGATCGTCGATACCGCCGGTCGTCTTCAGATCGACGAGCAGATGATGCAGGAGGCCGTCGACATCAAGAAGGCCGTCAAGCCCGACCAGGTGCTGATGGTCGTCGACGCCATGACCGGCCAGGACATCGTCAACGTGGTCTCGACGTTTGCCGAGCGCACCGACTTTGATGGCGTGATTATCTCCAAGCTCGACGGTGACGCCCGTGGCGGTGGCGCGCTTTCGGTGCGTCAGGTGACCGGTAAGCCCATCAAGTTTGTGAGCATGGGCGAGAAACCCGATTCGCTTGAGCCGTTCTATCCCGATCGCATGGCCAAGCGTATTCTGGGCATGGGCGATGTCGTCGGCATCATCGAGAAGGCCCAGGAGGCAGCCGATGCAGAGCAGCTTGAGGCTGCCGAGCGTATGCTGCGCGAGGGCTTCACCATGAACGACATGCTCGACCAGATGAAGGCCGTCAAGAAGATGGGCGGCATGAAGGGCATTCTGGGTATGCTTCCCGGCGGCCAGCGCGCTCTCAACCAGATGGGCGGCAACCTGGACGAGGGCATCTTCGATAAGAACGAGGCCATCATCATGTCGATGACCAAGGAGGAGCGCCTGCGTCCCTCCATCATCAACGGCCAGCGCCGCGCCCGCATTGCCAAGGGAGCCGGCGTAACCCCCACCGAGGTCAACAGCCTTATGAAGCAGTGGGGCGAGATGAATAAGATGATGGGCCGCATGCGCACGATGGCCAATCAGGCACAGGCCGGCGGCAAAAAGGGCAAAAAGGGCAAGAAGGGCAAGAAGATGCGCATGCCCAATATCCCTGGCTTGGACGCTATGGGTCTGGGCGGCATGGGCGGCCTGGGTACGGGCGGTCCCAAGTCCGATATGGAGCTGCTGCGCCAGATGGAAGCGCAGATGCGTAATAAGAAATAGAGCTGTAATTCCAGCTTGATATGGCAAAGGCCACTCGGAAGCTACCGGGTGGCCTTTGTTGTTGGCTTTGATTGTTGGGTTGCGTTCAGCGTCGCGCCCCGAGGTCGCGTGTCGTGCCGTTAGTGGCAGCTGCAACCCTCGTGACCCTCGTGCTCGTGATGGCCGTGGCAGCCGCAGGAATCGCCATGCTCGTGGGTGTGCTCGTGGTCGTGGCCGTGGCAACCGCACGTGGCCTCGCCGTTCTGTGCGAGCGTGCCGGCGATAAGGGCCTCGACGCAAGCGTCGCAGCTGCCCTGGGCACCTGCGTATACCGTGATGCCGGCTTGGGCAAGCGCGTTGATAGCGCCACCGCCGATGCCGCCGCAGATGAGCGTGTCCACGCCGCCGTTGGCGAGCAGGCCCGCAAGTGCGCCGTGGCCGGTACCGCCGGTGCCCACGACCTGCTCGTTGAGTACCTTGCCGTCCTGAATGTCGTAGATCTTGAACTGCTCGCTGCGGCCAAAGTGCATAAAGATGTTGCCGTTGCCGTACGTGGTTGCCACCCTCATGGTGTCGATCTCCTTTGCTGGCCATACGGCCGTTGCCGTGGTAATGGGGGAGTACACGATATTGCCGCCTTCGATGACGATCGCCCGTCCATTGACCAACGCGTTTGCCACCTTGCGATGCGCTCGGCTGCAAATAGCTGCCACCGTGGCACGGGCAATGCCCATGTGCTGGGCGACGGCCTCCTGATTGAGGCCTTCCAGGTCGCATAGCCGCAGGACTTCGAGCTCGTCGACCGTCATATCGATGGCGTCTCCGCTGGCAAGGCCGTCGGGGGTGAAGCCGCGGTATTCGGGGATGATCCCGACGCGGCGCAGTTTCTCGCGTCTTCCCGCCATGTGTCCTCCTTATCTGACATATGTCAACAATAGAATAGCGAACGCGCTGATTTGCGCAAGGAATTTCTGGCATATGCCAGAAAATGAGGGCTTATGTTTGGGCTGTGGGGCCGCATGTGCCTGGGCTACAATGAATCTCGCTTATAGGCGACTGACAGGAGGGTCAATGAGCAAGGCTGATCAACAGTTTGTAACCATGTGCCGCGATATTCTGGACCATGGCACCACCACCGAGGGCCAAAAGGTCCGCCCGGTGTGGGAGGATGGCACCCCTGCCTATACCATTAAAAACTTTGGTGTCACGGCACGCTATGACCTGCGTGAGGAGTTTCCGGCGCTTACCCTGCGTCGTACGGCCCTCAAATCTGCCATGGATGAGATCCTATGGATCTATCAAAAGAAGTCCAATAACGTGCACGATCTCAACAGTCATATTTGGGATGAGTGGGCCGACGAGACCGGCTCCATCGGCAAGGCCTACGGGTATCAGATTGGGCAGAAGAGCCATTATGCCGAGGGCGACTTTGACCAGATGGATCGCGTGCTGTACGACCTTAAGAACACGCCGTACAGCCGCCGCATTATGACGAACACTTATGTGTTTAGCGACCTGTCCGAGATGCACCTGTATCCGTGCGCCTACAGCGTGACCTATAACGTCACGCAGCGTCCGCAGGACGACAAACCGACGCTCAACATGATTCTCAACCAGCGCAGCCAGGATATTTTGGCCGCGAACAACTGGAATGTGTGCCAGTACGCCATTTTGCTGATGATGGTCGCGCAGTCGGTCGATATGATCGCTGGCGAGCTGCTGCATGTGATCGCCGATGCCCACATTTACGACCGTCATGTCGATATCGTCCGCGAGCTTATCGAGCGTCCGCAGTTTGCGGCTCCCAAGGTAACGCTTAACCCCGATGTGCATGACTTCTATGCGTTTACGACCGATGATCTGATTGTCGAGGGCTATGAGCACGGCCCGCAGGTCAAGAACATCCCCATTGCGGTGTAGGTGATGCGCATGACGTGTAAGCTTTCTGCCATTGTCGCCGTGTGCGATGATTGGGGTATTGGGTGCGAGGGCGACATGGTCGTGTCCAATCGCGCCGACATGCGTCATTTTGTGGCGTGCACCAAAGGTTGCCCGGTCATTATGGGACGCAAGACGCTGCTGAGTTTTCCCGGCGGGCGTCCGCTCAAGAACCGTCGTAATATCGTGCTCACGCGCGATGAGGACTTTGCTCCCGAGGGCGTCGACGTGGTGCATAGCGTCGACGAAGCGCTCACCGCGGTAGCCGATGAGCCCGTTGCGTGGGTGATCGGTGGCGGCGAGGTGTATCGGCAGTTTTTGCCGTATTGCGCCGAGGCCGAGGTTACGCATAACCATTGCGTGCATGACGTGGATACGTACTTTCCCGATCTGGATGCCGATCCCGCGTGGGAGATTGCGCGGCGTGGCGGTGTTGCCACGATTGCCTCGGGCGAGGGCGACGAGGGTGTCGATTATGAGTTCGTAACGTATCGTCGCGTTGAGGCGTAAATCGTCCGGCGTGAACGGTATCATCGGATTGTTTGAATGCATGGGGCGGCGCTTAGCGTCGCCTCGTTTGGTATAGATGTGCTGTAAAGAAGGGTGCGGGCTGGCTGCTATGACTGATGCCGTTGAGGTGCTGCGAATCGATTCGCTCGAGGACGAGCGGCTCGATGCCTACGTGCGACTGACCGATCGCGAGCTGCGCTGCGTGCTGGAGCCGCAAAAGGGCATCTTTATCGCCGAGAGTGCCAAGGTTATCGAGCGCGCGGTGCGCGCCGGATACGAGCCGGTGAGCTTTCTTTTGGGCGAACGCTGGCTCGATCAGATGATGCCGCTGTTTGAGCGCCTGGTTGTGCGCGAGGACGCGGGTCCGGTTCCCGTGTTCGTGGCCTCGATGGAGCTTATGGAGCGGCTGACGGGCTTCAATGTGACGCGCGGTGCGCTCGCGGCATTTCGTCGCCCTCGACAGATTCCGGTTGATGAGTTCTTGGGCGGCGTCGTCGAGGCGGCGGGGGAGCGCCCGGTGCGCGTGTGCGTGCTCGAGGGCATTGTCGACCACACCAACGTCGGTGCGATTTTCCGCTCGGCGGCTGCGCTGAACGTCGACGGTATTTTGGTGAGCCCCACTTGCTGTGACCCGCTGTACCGTCGCTCGGCCCGCGTGAGCATGGGCACGGTGTTCCAGGTGCCCTGGACGCGCATTGGCAGCGAGGCGCGCGTATGGCCGCATGATGGGCTGGCGGCGCTGCACGATGCCGGCTTTTCGTGTGCCGCCATGGCGTTGACGGATGATTCGGTGTCGCTGGACGATTCCGCGCTGCGGGAGATTGACCGTCTGGCAATCTTTATGGGCACCGAGGGTGCCGGCTTGGGCACCAAGACCATTGCGGGCTGCGACCGCGCCGTGCGTATTCCAATGGCGCATGGGGTCGATTCGCTCAACGTGGCCGCTGCGAGTGCCGTCGCCTTTTGGCAGCTGTGCCCGCATGTGAGCAACGAGTACCACTACCAGCCGGGGCTGTATCACTAGGCAATTATTTCGCACTGGGCTCTGGTTCGGGGTGTTTCGGCCGATACCGGTCGGTGCTAAGCTGGTATTGGCTTTGGTTTTAAAGTGCCGTTTTATTGTTTGACGTACGCTGGCGGGGAGGGCGTGTGGCTAAGAAATCTACGGCTATCGATGTAACGCAGGGCGTTATTTGGCAGCAGCTGCTTTCGCTGTGCGTTCCCATCTTCTTTAGCTCGTTTTTTCAGCAGGCTTACACGCTTATCGGTACCTATATCGTCGGTCAGTTTGGCGGCAAGCTCGCGCTGGGTGGCATTCAGGCCACGATGGTGCTCACGGAGCTCTGCATTGGTTTTTGCGTCGGTGTGGGTGCTGGCTGTGCGGTCATTACGGGCCAGTTTTTTGGCCAGCACGATGACGAGCGCTTGAGCCGATCGGTCCATACGGCCATGACGCTCGCGCTGGTGGGCGGCATTGTCATTTCCATTCTGGGCATGGTGTTTGTCGAGCCGATGCTTGTGCTGATGAATACACCGCATGAGCTGCTGGCCGAGGGTGTGGCGTATGCCCGTTGCTACTTTGCCGCCATGTTTGCAGCGCTGCTGCTCAATATGGGGACGGCGTTGTTGCGCGCCGTGGGCGACACGCGCGGTCCGGCGGTCATTATTGCCTCCGGCTGCTTCGTCAACGTGGCGCTCGACATTCTCTTTGTCGCCGTGCTGCACATGGAAGCGCTGGGCTGCGGCATCGCGGTGGCGCTGACTATCTGCACCAATGCCACGATGATTGTGATCCGCATGATGCGCGCTCCGGGGGCGTGGCGGTTGTCGCTATCCAAGCTCGGTATTGATCGCGGCATTTGCAAGAGCATGCTTTCGTGCGGTTTGCCGCTGGGCGTTCAGTCTGCGGCGTATTCGATCTCCAACGTTTTGATTCAGGTGTCGGTTAACTCGTTTGGAGCCGACGTCACGACCGCTTGGGGCCTTTCCGGCCGCCTGGACGGCATTATCTGGATGGTGACCGAGGCGCTTGGTGTGTCGATTACTACGTTCTCGGCGCAGAACTTTGGTGCGCGCAATTACGATCGCATGCGAAAGGGATATCACACGTCGCTCGTGCTTTCATTTGTGCTTATCGGTGGCCTGTCTGCCGTGCTGCTGGTGTTTTCGGGCCCGCTTTCGCGTCTGTTTATCGACGATGCCGCGATATCGGCCTACACCACGACGATTCTTCATTTCATCGCGCCGTTCTACGCGATCTTCTCGATTATCGAAAACGCGTCCGGCTCCATCCGCGGCGCCGGCGTGAGCTTCCAGCCTATGATGCTCACGATCTTCGGCACGGTCGTGCTCCGTGTGGCGTGGGTGTTCGCGATTATGCCGCTCGACCCCTCGCTCGAGCATCTGCTGCTGGTCTACCCCGTAACCTGGGTGATCACCGCCACGATGTTCACCGTCTACCATCACAGCGGCAACTGGCTAGGCCGCGCCGCCGCCTAATGATCCCTGGGGGACGGAGGAAAACGGATCATTGCTCTTCGTCGTGATGTCGATGACCCGTTTTCCTCCGTCCCCTTCGGATCAATTAGTATTCGATGCCTTGGCGGGCTAGGAGGCCTTCGTCGAAGTAGTGTTTGACGGGGCGCATTTCGGTTACTAGGTCGGCAAGGTCGGCGAGGGGTAGCAAGCCGCGGCCGGTGAGCACGAGCTCCGTGGTGGTCGGTTTCATCGCGATCAATGCTTCGACATCTTCGCGCGTTACAAAGCCCCGTCGCATGGCTTCTCCCAGCTCATCTAAGATCAGCACGTCGACCCGGCAAATCTGCTCGCGCGCCAGCTCCATGATCTGTGCGGCACAGGCTTCGGGCGTATCGCGGTCGGCTTGTACGATGCGTAGCCCCAATCGAGGTGCTGCGTCATGTTCGGCGCAGTGCAGCTTCTTGGCAAACTGAAGCATGAGCACGTTAAGTCCATAGCCCGTGGCGCGCAGCGCGAGCCCCAGCGCAGCCGTCGTCTTGCCCTTGCCGTCGCCCGTATAGATTTGAACCTTGCCGACTTCCAGTGATGCCATCTCTGTCCTTTCGTGCCCGGCGTCGGTTTATCGCCGTTCGGGTTGGGTATTCTAGATAGCATTATCAACCCCAGTAGATGGAGTTCAAGCAGATGGAGATGGATGACAACAAACGTAGACGGAATATGATCCTCTACGTGCTCATCGCCTTCGTCGTCTACCTCGTGCTCTCGACCGTTCTGTTCCCCAACATCGGTCACACGCAGCAGATTACGAAGACCGATTATTCGACGTTTGTCAAAGCGCTCGATAAGAAGAGTGTCGACAAGGTCGAGTACAACACGGACGATTACACGATTTATTACACCAAGAAGGGCGAGGACGAGAACATCGCCTACAAGACGACCGGTGTGCCGAATGACGCGGGCTTTACCGATCGCGTGCTTGAATCTGGCGCCTCGCTTGAGTCGGTCGTTCCCGATAAGAACTCGGGTCTGATGACCTACTACCTGCTCACCCTCATTCTTCCCATGGCGATTTTCTTCCTGATTGGCTGGTGGCTCAACCGCCGCATGAAGAAGGCCATGGGTGATGACGGTCCGTCGATGAACTTTGGCGGCGGTGGTTTTGGCGGCGGTGGACTGGGCAAGTCCGGTGCTCGCGTGATCGCCTCCAAGGATGTGGGCGTGACCTTTAAGGATGTCGCCGGCCAGGAAGAGGCCAAGGAGTCTCTCAAGGAGGTCGTCGACTTTCTGGAGAAGCCGCAACGCTACGAGGAAATTGGCGCCAAGCTGCCGCGCGGTGCTCTCCTTGTTGGCCCTCCGGGTACCGGTAAGACCCTGCTCGCCAAAGCCGTTGCCGGCGAGGCAGGCGTGCCGTTCTTTAGTATTTCGGGCTCCGAGTTCGTCGAGATGTTCGTCGGCCGTGGCGCTGCCAAGGTGCGTGATCTGTTTAAGCAGGCCAAGGAAAAGGCCCCGTGCATCGTGTTTATCGACGAGATCGATACGATCGGTAAGAAGCGTGACGGCGGCGGCTTTAGTGGTAACGACGAGCGCGAACAGACACTCAACCAGCTACTGACCGAGATGGACGGTTTCGACAACCACAAGGGTATCGTCGTTCTCGCTGCCACCAACCGTCCCGACAGCCTCGATCCCGCTCTGCTGCGCCCCGGTCGTTTTGATCGCCGCATCCCCGTTGAGCTGCCCGACCTGACCGGCCGCAAGAATATCCTCGAGCTGCATGCCAAGAGCGTGAAGACGCAGCCGCCTATCGACTTGACCGCGATTGCCCGCGCCACGCCCGGTGCTTCGGGTGCTGACTTGGCAAACATCATCAACGAGGGTGCCCTGCGCGCCGTCCGCGAGGGTCGCAAACACGCCACGCAGGACGACTTTGAGGAGTCGGTGGAGGTCGTCATCGCCGGCCAGCAGCGCAAGTCGACGGTGCTGTCCGACCATGAGAAGCAGGTTGTGTCCTACCACGAGATCGGCCATGCCATCGTTGCCGCCCGCCAGAAAGGTTCCGCTCCGGTCACCAAGATCACCATCGTGCCGCGCACGAGTGGCGCTCTGGGCTACACCATGCAGGTCGAGGAGGACGAGCGCTTCCTGACGACGCGCCAGGAGGTTCTGGACAAGCTCGCCGTCTACTGCGGTGGTCGCGCGGCCGAGGAGCTCATCTTTGGCGAGATGACGACCGGCGCCGCCAACGATATCGAGCAGGCTACCAAGCTCGCCCGCAACATGGTGACGCGCTTTGGTATGTCCGACGAGTTTGGCATGATGGCGCTCGGTACCGTTCAGAACGCGTACCTCAACCAGGACACGTCGCTTACCTGCGCTCCCGGTACGGCCGAGCGCGTGGACGCGATTGTCGCCAAGCTGATTGAGGATGCGCACGATCGTGCCCTGCAGATCCTCAAGGAGAACAAGTTCAAGCTCCACGAGCTGGCTCGTTATCTGTACAAGAAGGAGACGATCACGGGCGAGGAGTTTATGAATCTTCTCACGCGCGAGAATCCGCTGATGCCAAAGCAGCAGTAACACTAGTTGCGCTGTGTCAATCGCCCCATTTGAGTGTCCATCTCAAATGGGGCGATTTTGCGTGAGGAGAGTTGTTATATGAAGATCGTGGTAAGTGCCTGCTTGATGGGCGAGAGCTGCAAGTATAACGGGCTCGACAATTACCATCGCGAGCTGGTCGAGGCTTGCGAGCGCACGGGGACCGAGGTTCTGTTGGTATGCCCCGAGGTCTTTGGCGGCCTTCCCACACCGCGCAAGCCGTCCGAGATTGTGAGCGGCGAGGTCCGTACCTGCGAGGGCGTCTCAGTCGATCGCGAGTTTCGCCTGGGTGCCCAACGTGCGCTCGATATGTGTGAGCAGGCAGGCGGCCCGTCCGAGATCGCTGCGTGCGTCTTGCAGGATCGTAGCCCCTCGTGCGGTGCGGGTCGCGTCTACGATGGCACCTTTAGCGGTACGCTCACCGTGGGCAACGGTATTTTTGTCGACCTGCTGCTGCGCCACGGGTACCGTGTGATTCCGGCTAGCGAGTTCGATCCCAGCATGCTGGAACATTGTCCATAGCACTCGAACCCAACACTTCCTCACGGGTGACCGTTTTGGCATCATCCGTGAACTTGATATTGAGTACGACCCGGTCATCAAAGACGCAGACCGAGTTGACAGGCGCCGTACCCAGGTAGCCCCTCCCCGCGGCCATCGCGCAGGAACGCGCACACGGCCTTCCCGTCTCTTGCGCCTCTCCCGGAACTGTCCACATCAGCGTAGCCAATCCAGTCCGCCAAGGGCTGCAGCCCGGACAACGCGGCGATGGAGGGCTTCTTCGGCCTGCTCAAGAGGGAGTTCTGGCACGGCAGGGACTGGACGGGCTGGGCCCCCGCCCGCTTCATCGAGGAGCTCGGTGGCTGGATCGGCCGCTACAATACGGAGAGGCGCAGCGATGCGCTCGGCGGCCGCACGCCGGCCGAGTTCCGCGCCGCGCTGGGAAGGGCCGCGTGACGGTCCAGGAAATCGTCCGCAGTCCCCATTCTTGCCCCTTTGGGACAGCTTCTTGTTGGGGCGTGCCTGCCCCAAACCCTGCTAGGAACGAGTACAGCAAACTTGAATTGAGATTTCATATATTCCAAGGGATTTAATAACTGTTATATTTTATTATCA
>ERZ1106915.85-NODE-85-length-142962-cov-15.922684_pt1 | contig 142962 bp, 127 predicted proteins | sample MGYA00403653_ERZ1106915 | MGnify/ENA primary metagenome ERZ1106915 (study PRJEB35170, sample SAMEA104062404) | human gut metagenome | biome: human gut; feature: human-associated habitat; material: faeces | place: Denmark | collected 2012-06-06 ...
TCCAACCGAGTTCCAAACATATCTAAAATACATTTCTGTACTTTATTCAAAAAAAAATCATTTTAGGTCTTGACTTTTAATAGTTAGTCTCTCGTTCTAACTGCCAGTCCTCCGGTCCATTTATGATTCCCTCTTTAAAGTAATCATCTGACTCTATAATCGGGAAAATATCCTTTTTATTCAGGCAAGTACTCATCACACCGCAAGATAAGCCCACACCAAAACCACTCATCAGCACGGACACCTCTCCTTCCTCTTCTTTTCCAAAATACTTGCACAATGTCAATGGAACCGAGGCTGATGAAGTATTCCCATAATCCTGAATGGAATACAACATTTTTTTCGGATCCAGTTTCACTCTTTTGGATAATTGCTGTAATATATATTGGTTTGCCTGGTGCATCACGTAATAATCATATTCTCCTATTTTCTTGTTTTCTCTGGCAATATAATCTTTTAAAATGCGAGGCACCTCACGAATGGTATATTCAAACACTCCAAATCCATCCATAAACAAATTGTATAAAGTTCGGTCATATCCATCAGAAAACGTCATCTCTTGATCCTTGGCATGCAAATTTCTCATTCCACCTGCCGGGACAATGACAGTTTTATATTTTTCACCGTTGCTCACTAATTCTGCTGAAATCTTTGAACCTTTTTTCTTTTCGAGTAAAATTGCACTTCCGGCATCCCCAGTCAAAAGTACCATCGATTCATCTTTTGGATTTACCAGTTTTGAATTAGTATCGCCTACTATCAACAGTGCTTTCTGAATATCCGAAGTCTGCATCAAACCACCTAATATTTGTGTTCCATACACAAATGCAGAACATCCGAGAGAAATATCAAAGCAGGCACAATGTTCCGGCAGACAAAGTCTCTTCTGCAACACATGTGCCGTTGCCGGTCTTTTATAATCCGGACCATGGGAAGCAAATACCAGCGCACCAATCTCCTCTTGTGAAATACCTTTTTGCTGTAACAATTCATAAGCCGCTGCCACGCCCAGATCAGCTGCCGTCTGATGTTCTGCTGCGACTCTTCTGGTCTGCACCCCTGTCGTCTTAATAAATTTATGAATATGTTTTTCACCAAACTCTGTTGTCAAATCATTATTATTTATTTTGTTTTTTGGTACAGCCGTTACAACTCCTGTTATACCGATATCACTTAGTTGAATATATGCCAATTATACTTCCTCCTGCACTTGTTCCAAGATATATTCTTCTAAAGATGCAATCGTTGCAAACGGATTGTATTTCTTTTCATACACTTCATCAGAAACTAAATATACCTCTTTTCCAAACTGTTCCTGTATCTGCTCTTCAATAGAAGATATCAAAGTAACAAAAGAAAAGGAATCCAGCCCTCCTCCCTTTCCAAACAACTTTGTCTCTTTTGCATAATCTACTCTTTCATCTGCATCTTCATTTACTTCTTCCAATGCTTTCTCAACAATTTCTCCGATTTTTTGTTTCATTGCATATTCCTCCATATTCTCATGATGTCAAAAAACCACCCGAAACGTCCATACTCGTTCCGGTTATTGCTTTTGCCTCTTCACCTAATAAAAAGCAAATGGTCTTTGCAATATCAGCAGCATCCGACACCCCAAGATATTGTCTTTTCTCTACCTCTTTTAACTGCCCATCACCGCCAACCATCTGTTGCAACCTCTCCAGCCGTTTCGTAGCAACCATCCCCGGTGTCACCGTGTTCAAACGGATGCCTTTCGGTGCCAGTTCTACGGAAAGGCTGCGAACCGCCGCATCCACGGCTGCTTTCATTGCACCATAAACGGTTTTTCCCGGACTTCCTGTCTTTGCAGCAATTGAGGAAATTGAAACAATACTCATCGGTTTTTTATAATTTCCTTTCTTTGTGGCAGTTCTCACAAACTCAATATAGGCGGAAAAACCAACTGTCATCGTCTCGTTTACGATTTCCGGCTTAAGCATTTTCAGCGGTCTCACACACTGTGGACCTACACAATAAACCAAACCATCCAATGCTCCTCTCGTTTTCACGAGTTCACTGACAAACCCATCAATTCTTTTTATCTCAGACACATCAAAACAAAATCCTTCCTGTTCCTCCCCCTCTAATATAGGTATTATCTCCTTCACTTTCTCACTTCTTGCCACTAAAGAAAGCCTGGCCCCCCGTCTGGCACATTCAAGAGCTGTCTCCTTCCCAATTCCCTCTGACGCACCAACAACTAAAATGTGTTTGCCTTTCCAGTTTTCCATCAATTTTCCCCTCTCTAACATCTATGACACATCACATAATCGTAAGCATCAAAATCCGGATAGTGATTTTTCTTGAGAGCCTGCCGGTTATTGATACGTATCCAACCATAATAATAAGCTATGTTATACTCTTCTACTGCCTTTAACAAAACCTTCTTTTGTATACTATACAACACATCAGCAGTTGAGTCATTAAACGATATATTGGAATAAAATTTTTTTCCTTCTATCTTATACACAAATATCGTAGTAATTTGGTTATCCTCACACTGAATCCACACCTGGTTATTCACAATCAATTCTTCCATTTCTTCATCGGAATAGAGATGGTCCGCATACCTGTCAAAACGTTCTCTCAAAATCTTTTGAATTTCCGCTAACTGTTCCTTTTTGGCAAGCCTCCCATACTCTTCCCGATAAAAACGATCCAATGGATTGTGTGAAAAACGCTCTCTTTCTTCCTTCGTACCTGCAATGGAATGTCCTACTCTGCCATACACTGCATACACAGGGAATCCGGTGACAGATTCCCATTTAACCTTTTCTCCCGGCTTTCTTGAGAGAATATCAAGAACGGCATCCTGTGGTGCTATTTTCAAAAGTTCTTTTATCTCAGGCTCATTGAACGAATAAAAATACACTCGGCAAACAACAGTGTCCAAGTACCAGAATACAATTGTCTGATTCGTCTGCACCACCTGAAATTTTTGATTTACTAATTCCTTTTGACCATAAAAATTGGTAACCGGTCTACCGGCTCTCACAATTTTTGAAATCCTTTTCTGAAGTTCGCAAAAGTTACAACTCTGTACTTCCGGTTTTTCCAACATTTACACCATCCCATCAAGAATATCTGAAACTGTTTTGTAGTTCATAACCTCTGTTCTTGTGACCTTTTTCCCATAATCATCTTCCATCATCACAACAAAAGACAAGCGGGTTATCGAGTCCCATTCTTCCAGATCTTTTAACAATGTATCCGGTCTAAGCGTCCCTTCTTGCATTTCAAATAACTGCTCTAACTTCTTCAACTTATTCTCCATCGTATCCACCTCCTTAAAACAATTCAATTATAACACAAATTTATCTAATGATTCGTCTAAATAAAGAGTCATTTTTGTAAACAGCTTTGACTCTTTTCTTAAACACCAGCCAATTCCAAACGCCAAATACGTTGGACGAATCATCTCAATTGGCAAATTGCGTTTCATAAATTCATAGGTCCAATTGTCATTTATGATATCTAATGACTTTTCATTGTACACAAGAGAACAAATGCGTACTGACGGATACTCTTCATGAATTGCTGGTAATTCGCATTCTTTTTTATCTAAAATAATAATGGATGCGTCTTCCTGCAAAATATGATTCCGTAAAAGTTTATCTACAGAATCCTCCGATATTTGTCCAACAATTGCAGTTACATTTTCTTCTTCGGTTAATTGATTTACAATTTCCATTTCATTTTCACCAACAACAATTTTGGTATTCCAAATATGCTTATTTGCAATTTTCTCTAATTTCTGCTGTTTTTTTCCACAAAGAATCAATTCAGCGGTTTGCGTATCCAATATTTCTGAAACATACTCCATTAATGAGGTGTCGGCATCCATTACAATAATTTTACTTTGCCATAACACACCACACCGCTCTTTATCTTCATCATAATGCCAGTCAGACTCTGTTACCGGCAGAATTGTATCTGTTGACAACTCCATATAATCAATACTGCATGACAAACCAACTCCAAAACCACAGGTAATCACTTTGATGCAATCCTTTTTATGCAATAATTCTGCGTTTGCACATAAAGTCAGTGGCACAGAAGCCCCCGATGTATTTCCATATTCTTCGAGAGATGTAAGCATCTTTTCACTTGGTATATTGCAGGCAAAAGAAATATTATCCAAAATCAATTTCTGTGCCTGATGAAAGATAAAGTAGTCAATATCTTCTACCTGTAATTTATGTTCTTCCATAAACTGATTGACTCGGTTGCTGACATCATTTATCGCATATTCAAATACCATATTTCCCTGCATGTATGTTCCTGTCCATGGACTTCGTGCTAAAATTGCATCATAGTGTGAACCATCACAGGATTCTGAAAAAGTGATACAAGCACCCTGCTTTTTCTCTATTGCAACCGCAGAAGCAGCCGATCCGGTCAACAAAGAAAAGGAAACCGTATCTGCGTTTAAAAGTCGTTTGGACTCCATATCCTCCACTCGGTCAGCTACCAGACAAAGAGCCTTTTTACAAGCAGGTATCGTGTTCATCAAAGAAGACGCAATATGAATACCATATCCAAAAGAAGAACATCCCAAATTTACATCAAAAGCAACTACCTCTTTCGGTAAACCCATACGCTCCTGTAACGCAATTGCCGTAGAAGGAATTAAGTAATCCGGACTTTGAGTCATATAAATAAGTACACCAATTTCATCTTTTTCCCAATCTAGTTTTGTAAGCAAATCATTGGCTGCACAAATTGCCAAATCCGATGCTCTTTGTTCAATTCTGCTGGTATGTCTCTTTCGTATCCCAGTAAGTTTAACCTGCTTTTTTACTCTTTTTTCTCCTAATACATTGCCATAATCCATATTGTCTTCTGTGTGTCTTGGGACACAGCTTGCAATTCCGGCAATTTTTATATTCTCAATTAATCCGTCCATGTCTTCTCCTAAAATTGTTCACTTAATCTAAATAATCGCAAATATCCTGTACTGTTTCAAAATTTTTAATTTCATCTACCGTCAGTCTTTTCTGCATTTCTTTTTTTACATAGGTCACTAAATATAATTTACTCATAGAATCCCACTCGTCAATATCCTCCAGTGAATCTTCTACTTTTAAAGTTCCCTCATCTAATTCCAAAATATCTTCTAAGACTTCCAATTTTTCCTGTACTGTCATGTTCAGTTCCTCCTTGCATTTTTATCTTTTTACAAATATATAATCAAATGTGCCATCACATTGTCCAGCTCTTTTATTGGCTCCAAGATTGCCTATTTCTGTCCATGAATAGCTGCTATTCACCCCATAATGCTCTTTTGCATACTCAATGGCTCTTCGCTCCAAATTATAGGTTATATCTGCCGTACCGCTGTTATATATCTGATACCCATAGTATTTCTTCCCTTCTATCTGATACATTAGAAAAGCAATAATTTCTCCCTTCTCTCGGTATAACAGAACCCAATTTTTTCGGATTAATTCCAACAATTCCTCCATAGACGGAAGCCTACTTACACGAAAATCAAATATTTGGTACAACATTTGATACAATTCCTCTGCATCTTTTTCGGTAGCAAATTCTCCAAAATTTTCTTCATAAAACTGCTCCATAAAAAGTTCATGTTTGGATTTTTCATGTTCACCACACAAATCCAGATATGTATGTCGAGCTAATGTTGTATAATGACGAAACAATGTATCATTCACCCAGGAAAATTCTGAAAGTTCCTCTTTCACAATATAATCCATTACTGCATCCGATGGAACCTTTTCAAATAAAGTATTTAAATCCTGTAAATCTACCGATGCAAAATAACATCTCAATAGATTTTCTTCCTGATCACAGAATACAATACTTGAATCCGTTGTCCATGTTACAAAATCCTTATCAGACTTTTGCAGTGACAAGTAATAATTTGAAACAAATGGTTTCCTCGTTTTTCTTAAATCGTAAATCCTTTTTACAATCTCTCTAATTTTCAATGTCTGCTCCTCTCAATATTTTGATATCAGCATTTCACAAAAATCAAGATTCCCAAGTTCCATAATCATTGATCCCCAGGACAATCCCGCACCAAAACCGGACAAACAACAAGTATACGAATGATCGATTAATTTATCCTTTAAATTGTATGTTATATTCACCGGTATGGTTGAGCCACTGGAATTTCCGAAATTCTCAACAACATTCATCGGAACTTTATCCCATGGAATATTCATTTTATCCGCCAGTTTTTGCAGCATAAACTTATTTGGCTGATGGAATAAATACCACTCAATTTCATCCTTTGATTTTTTAGAATACTCCAAAATTTCTTCAATCAACGGTGGTACTTCTTTCTGCACAAAATTAAAGACTCTGGAACCATCCATCCACAAATCTTCATAACTTTTCATTGTGCCATCGCCAATATCAACAAGCTTTACAGTCTCTTCGCTATGTGGCATTTTATAACCACCCGCATGCATAATTAATGCATCTCTTTCCGTTCCATCATTATATAAATTCATATAAATATCAGCTGCTTTTTCATCATTTTCAAATACTGTAATTGCCGTGGCATCCCCGCCAAAACTTGGAGAAGAAAGAGGTGTCTCTCTTTTTTTTCGGCACAAAACATCGGTATTGAAAACTACTACTTTTTTATTTCCAACTACATCAAGCAGCATGAGTGCCTGCAGAGAACCTAACACAAAACCAACACATCCCTGCGGAATATCCATACAAATCACATCTTTTGGCAGTTTACATTCGCCATGAATGATATTACTGATATGAGGAATGAAATAATCCGGTGTCAACCCGGTTACAACAACAGCACCAATTTCTTCTCGTTTAATCATGCCATGTTCAATCATATAATTCAAACCATAGACACAAAAATCAGAACTCGTTGACGTCTCCTTTGCCGCTCTTCTTTTACCAAATCCCATGATTTTTTTCAACCGTCTGGTCTGTAAAGTAGCAATTTCTTTTGTCTCTTCATCATAATCATATTCATTTTCAGGCATTACCGTAAGCATTCCGGTAATTTTCTTTCCTTTAAATGTAGCAATCATAATGATCCTCCATTTTTCTTAACAACCTCAGCAATTGTTTCGACAGACATGAAATTTTCCGGTATAATATCCAGCCCATCAATGGAGATGCCATATGTCTCATCCAATTCTGCTACTAAAGTAACCAAATCAAAAGAATCCAAATAACCATCCTCAATAAAATCCGTACTACTTTCAAAATCAAATTCCGGTCTGATATCTGCTAAAATCTTCTTAATTGTTTCCATTTTTTTCACTCCTTTATTTATATCATTGTCGACAACTTAAGCCGATCAATCTTACCATTTGTGTTTCTCGGAAGTTCCTCCATCTTATGATACTGTGTTGGAATCATGTATCTTGGAAAAGATACTGCTAACGCCTTCCGAATCTCTTTCTCTGAAATTCCATTGTTCTCATAAAACAAAACAATTTGCTTATTATCCTTATCATAGACCACACAGCAATTTGGTACCAGTTTTAAATTATTAACAATCTCATGCTCAATTTCACCAAGTTCAATCCGATATCCCTGATGTTTAATCAGGCTGTCTTTTCTCCCTTTGAAATGAATCAATCCATCTTCCTCTAAACTAGCAATATCACCGGTTCGATAAATAAGTTCCGGGTATGAATGATTCAATGGATTTTGAACAAAAGCTGCATTTGTCTTCTCGGGATTATTATAATATCCCATGGCAAGAGAAGTTCCACGGACACAGATTTCGCCTTCCTCTGAAATCCCGCATGGCTGATCCTCCTCATTTAGCAGCAAAATATCTGTGTTGTTGCAAGGGATGCCAATTGGCAGCGGTTCATCATCCGCATATTCCTTATCCACAATATAGTAGATGCAGTCTAACGTAATTTCGATTGGACCATACAAATTTGCAAACACAGCTTGTGGAACCATCTTTTTCCAGTAATTAAACTGCTTTGTCGGAAATACCTCTCCTGCAAACCATACGTTTTTCAACTTGGGAAGCGGAAGTTTTGCCAGTAAATCCATATTCGCTATATTTACCATAATGGTTGGCACCCAAAAAATAAAATTCACTTCTTTGTTTTGCAATTCCTCTAACAATCTTGCCGGGAATACGCCAAGCGAACTATCCAGTAAAACAATGGTTGCCCCTTTAAACATCATAAGACATAATTCAAAATCGTAAATATCAAAAACAATCGGTGACAGGGCACCAATAATTTCCTCTCCATCAAAGGAAAAAGTTTCATCCGCCCATTTGACAAAATCAAAAAAACTGCGGTAATTTAACACAACACCTTTTGGCGTTCCTGTCGAGCCTGACGTATTAATAATACAAAATGGGTCGGTGTCAATTAATTGGTTTCTTCTCTTTTGTAATTCCTCCTGATTGACACTCATTTTCGATTCATCAATACAATCAAGATTCAGCAAAATAACGCCGTATTTTTGCCAGTCTATGATATCTTTATAGGCATCCTTTGTAATCACCATAACCGGTTTCAGTAATTTTATAATATTCTCCAATCTGTGAACCGGCGTTTTAATATCCAGATTATTAAAAATATTGCAGCTGTATGATATGCCCAAATCAGAAACAACTGCTTCAATTGATTTTGGAAGTAAAACAACAATCGGACGATTTTTTACAGAACCTGCCAACTTGATAATATAACTACCAAGTTTTTGTGCCTTTTCCTGTAATCTGGCAAATGTACATTCTTCCTCCTTATGACGGACTGCCATTTTTTGAGGAACCCGCTGTACCGTTTCCTCAAAATAATCTAATACCGATTTGTACATAACCATACCTCCTTGTATTTTTACTGCACGGTCGTTACATTCCCATAAGAATATTCTTTAACAAGTGGTTTCGTATCATATGGCTCTGCCAAAAAGCAATTCACATCCCTCGTAAGCCACTCAACCTCTTTATCATAAGCTGCTTGTTCCGTAAAACATGCAATTGATGAATTACCAACCTTCTTTTTTAAGAACAATCCCTCATCAATTAATTCCTGCTCAAATGAAGGTGGTACACACGGCAGAACATCTCTATATTTTACATACAAAATGTGCGCATCTGGTGTGGAAACTCCATTTTCATCGATTATATTTCCTTCAAACTTCATGTCATATCGATATGGAACACGCAATTTCTCTTCTACATAGTGCATCTGTGTATGACACTGTGGAAGCTGTGCCCCAAAGAACATAATTCTTGTATTTTTCGTGTGATGAAAGCGGTCAAAAAAACTTCCCTCACCAAGTGATTTATTTCCACTAACTTTCGCAAGTTCTTTGTTTTCTCCAATAACACAAACAGACATCAACGGGTCCTTTGAGCGCACAGACTCTGGCATTTTTCTCACATACTCATTCAACATTCCCATTTTGCATTTTGTGTTTTTTACATCAAAATCCTCACGGTTTCCATAACTAAATGTAAAGGTAGGAAAAATTAGTGTTTTTACCCCTAATTCACAAATAGCATCATATAAAACTTCTACCAGTTCCTTCCGTTTTAATTCTCTTGTCGGAAGACCAAAAGACAAATCCGTGTGGATAAGAAGAGCATCACATTCATCTGCCTTTACCTCTTTCATAGCACGAACCAAATCACCATAGGTAATCCAGTTTTTTTCTCTATCTTGAAATAATTTTAGATTTTCCTCTCGTTTCACTTACAATCTTCCTCCATCCACATAAAATTTTCTTCCGGTGATAAATTTGGATGCATCACTCAGTAAATAAGCTGCCATATTTGCAATATCTGCCGGTTCGCCAAGTGCCATTAGCTGCTGTCCGACAATATTGCTTTCCTCTCCACTTACCTCTGAAAAGGATGCCGCCATTGGCGTTGCAATCGGTCCCGGGACCACTGCATTCACGCGGATTTTTTTCTCAAACAATTCCACTGCCAGTGAAGAAACAGCCATCTCAAGAGCACCTTTTGTTGCCGCATAAACGCTCATACATTTCTGGGGGTAATGGGCATTAATAGCAGATAAACATACCACACTTCCACCATCGGAATTTGTTTTTTTTGCAAAATGTTTCATTAACTCCATAAAAGAAACATAATTGACTGCAAACATATCCTGAATTACATTTGCTGACACTACTTTTAACGGTATTACTTTAGCAATTCCTGCACAATGAACAAAACCATCTAGTTTTTTCCCTGTTTCCTTTATTTGCTTAAAAGCATCTGCATATTTTTCAAACTCTCTCAATTCTAAAGAGATTGACACATGCCCCTCTCCACTCAGATTATCTTTTGTCTCAGCCAGTCTCTGCTCATCTCTGCCTAACAAAACCACCTGTGCGCCAAGATTACTAAGCAGTATCGCTGTCTCCCTGCCGATTCCGGAAGAGGCACCTGTCACCATAATTCTTTTGCCTGTTAACTCCATTGGATTTATCATACTTATTTCTCCATGTTTTTCATTAAATCGCCCACTTTAATATAAGAGCGAATTTCCGATGCATGCGGATATTTCCCAAAATGTTCATCCATCATTGCAATAACTGACAGTACAGCTACTGAGTCCCAGGTTTCAAAATCTTCTAAAACCATATCTTCCTGCACTTCATCCGGTTCAACCTCTAAAATATCAGCAATAATTTCAATTTTTTCTTCTCTTGTCATTTCATTCTCTCCTTTATTTATTTTATACTCCCGATGATACCGGGATAGCAGCACCTGTAATGTGCTTTGATTTATCAGACAGCAAAAATTCTGCCAAATAAGCAATCTGAATCGGCTCAATCACGCCTAACGGCATTGCGTCAATTCCGTTATTCATTCCAAATCGTCCACCTTCCGCAACCATAGGCGTATCCACATACGACGGCATAATTGCATTAACTCGGATTTTTCGTTTCAAAAATTCCTTTGCCATTACTTCAACCATCGAATTCAAGGCGGATTTTGAAGCTGCATATGTCAACTGCCCCATAACCGGTCGTGTTGCCGCCAGCGAAGAGATAGCAACAATCGATGCATTTTCATTGGAGTATTTTTTTCCACAAAAATATTTCCCAAGTTCTGCAAACGACATGCAGTTCACACGCATTGTCTCCTGCATACTCTCTACTGAAACACTACGTACCGGTATTGGATTCGAAATACCTGCGGCATGAACCATACCATCTAACTTCAAACCTTTTTCTTTGCAAAATTCAAATATACCTTTTATGCTTTTCAATTGGTTCAAATCACAAATGTAGGAATACACATGTTCACCAATTGCATTCTTTACTTCCTTCAGCCTTGTCTCATTTCTTGCCACTAAAACTACAGTTGCTCCCTGTTTGGCAAGGTACAAGGCAGTTTCTTTACCAATTCCTGAGGATGCTCCCGTGACCAATATATTTTTTCCCTGCATAATTCACCTTCTATCAATCTTCATAGAAAAAGTCGGTTTCTTCAATCGGATAAATATGCTTCGTATCCATATCCAAAACAACATTTGACCATGCCAATCCAACACCGTAGCCACACAGAAAAAAACGAACCCGTTCCTTCTTTTTTATCTCATCCACATTATTACATATGGTAAATGGCAAGGTTGCTGTCGATGTATTACCATATTCTTCATATGACCGAAGAACTTTGTTTAAATCAATTTCACACTCTCTGGCAATTCCATCTAAAATCAGTTTCTGCGCCTGATGCAAAATATAAAAATCAATGCTATCTTCCAAAATAGAATAATGCTGTCTCATATCACGGATACTCTGGCACACCTCATTTAAGGAAAAAAGCAGCACAGCGTTGCCATCCATCGTCAGCGTACCATCAAGACCCACGCTAATCAACTGATAACGCTCACCATCTGTTTTTTGTGCATAAAATAATGGGTTACCCTTTTCTATTTCAACTGCTGTTGCACTTGAGCCATCGCCAAACAATAATGAATCCGTTGTTGGCACTTCGGGCATTTCCTGATAACGGCCATCACCAACAAACAAGAGACCTTTTCCACCGGTATTTTGAAGCAGAGCTGATATAATCTGCAATCCACTGACATAACCGGTGCATCCAAGATTCACATCAAAAGCCAAACAATCCTGCCCAATATGTAGTCTTTTTTGAATTAGCATCGCCGTTGATGGAGTACGAAAATCCGGAGACTGTGTAACATTTACAATCACTCGAATCTCATCACGGTTCCAGCCTAATTCATTTAATAATTTCTCGCCGCACACACAACTAAGGTCTGCTGCTGATTGCCCCTTGTCCATAAGATGCCTGTGCTTAATTCCTGTGAGCGCAACCTGTTTTTTTGCTCTTCGGTTTCCTAGTCTCTCAGCTATAATTTCATTGTCCACAACTCTTTTCGGAGCCGCAGAAGCAATTCCGCAAATCTTTATATTGTCAAATTCACCATACATGGCGCAATCTCCTTTATACTATTTTAAATAGTCACAAATATCTTTTACCGTTTTAAAATTCTGTATTTCGTCATTCGTTAAATTTTCTCCATATAACTCTTTGACTTTCGCAGCAAGAGCTAACGTAGACAAAGAATCCCATTCTTCCAAATCGGAAAGTACCATATCAACTCCCAACGAATCCTCATAATCCATAATTTCTTCTAACAATTCCAGTTTTTCTTCTAAACTCACTGTATTATCCTCCTTAACTTGGTCTATCTTGATCTGCATCACCACGGAATACATCAAATTCACCCCAAAGTGATGTAGCAAAATAAATATCTGTATTTTTTTGTTCAAATGGTGCAAAATAGTTTGGAATTATTGCTTCCTCATTCGTACACCATGAAAAACCAGCAGTAAATAAATATTCTTCCGGAACTCCATAACAATAAATATCCATATATTCATAGTTATTTTCATCCACAAACCGGTACACCTCTGATGCCGTATCGATAATTTCTTCATAAGGTCCGTAATAGTCTACAATTTTACAAGCTTTCGCACCATCATGCTCAACCTCTCGAACAACGAAAAAAGCCTTAATCACACCTTCTTCATTCTGAATTCCCAAAAAACGATACGTATAAATCGGATGCTGCATAAATCGATGAACAACATAATTAAAATCTTTGTAAGGAACCCGTCTTCTTTGCAAAGCATCATTATATATCATTCTCAATTTATCCTTTGTATGAATTTCAAACAGACGTTTCTTTGACATGCATGAAATTCTCTCCTGCTTTTTTATCACTTTCGCAATCCGGTATTCCGTACAGGCGCCTAAAACATACAAATGCCCCATTGCCGCACCAAAGTATCCCAACATCTGATTTATTTTCAAAGCCCTCTTGTTAAGTCCCGGACCTATATCACATCGTGGATTATATATTTCATACATCTTTTTTCCAATATCCAATCCCAACTGAGGATTTTTCGTATGTAACACTTTCCACATCGTACCAACAATATCCGGATTTTTTGTGGAGTTGTATTTAATGACACCTATCATGCCACAAATATCATTGTGCTCATCTTCTGCAAGGACAACATTACAGCCTTCTTCATCGGTATACATCCAATGAAAAAATTCCTCATCTCTTGCCAGAATGTGATTTTCTTTCCAGTTTTTTTCAACAAACTGCATAATGGCTGGTATATCATCCATACCTGCCTTTCGAGCAATGATGTTATCTTTAATATGTCATTCCTCCACTCATTACTATTAATTCTCCTGTAATATATTTAGCATTATCTGACAATAAAAATTCAGCCAGATAGGATACCTGCTCCGTATCAATAATACCAAGCGGCTGCCTTTCAAGAGCCGTTTCCATAAAATCTTCAAAGGTATCTTCCCCACTCACAAACATATCGGTCTTAACATTTGCGGGTAAAATTCCATTTACTCGGATTTTTCTCTTGAGAAATTCCTTTGACATTGTCTTGACAGCTGAATTCAACGCCGCCTTTGACATGGAATACAAAATCATCCCGGCATCATTTCGAATCGAACTAATCGACGAAATCGCCACAATCCCAGACTCATCATAGGAATTTTTTTTTGCTGAAAAACGTTTACACAATTCAACAAAAGAGAATGTATTTACATTCATCATATTCATGGCATCTTCCGTTTCAAACATCCGGATTCCGCACATTTCAGCAATTCCGGCACAATGAACGAGACCGTTTAATTTACATGCATTCTCTCTGCAGACGGTAAATATTTTCTCAATATCCTCTGTTTTACTCAAATCACAGGGAATCGTTATTGTATCCTGCCCAAAATCCGTCTGTAATTGATGCAAAATTTCTTCGCGCCGTCCCACAAGAACCAAACGGGCGCCTTCCTTCGCAAACTGCTCTGCTATTGTCTTTCCAATACCAGAAGTAGCACCTGTTATTAATATATTTTTATCTTTCAGGGCATTACAATTCATCTTTTTCCTCCTTGGTCATAGGATAAATAGGAATATTTATTCATACAGCCATATTTATTATCGGCTATATATCTCTTTTTCTTTAGTGTGTCACAACAAGCATCATTATATCCTATGGCATCTGGCTGGTGCAAGCCAATCCACCTGCTAACAAAAATCATCTTCCTTTAGCAGCACATTTTCATCAATATCCGTTGCCGCGTATTTACCAATAATTTCCTTCATGCGATACGCCGGAATTCCGGTACCCGGACGCTTCGACCAAATCATATCTTCTTCAATCCGCTGACCCTTTTTGATCGGACGCTTCGTAACCAGACTGCGAAAAGCCCACGAACGCGTTTCTTCCTCTCCCGGGTGCACTTTTTTGACAGAACCAAGAGCATCTTCCAATTTGCGGATACCGTCTACTAATTGATGAAGCTCCTGAAAATCAATCGATACCGATTGGTCCGGCCCCGGTGTCCGTTTATCCAAAATCACATGTTTCTCAATAATACGTGCTCCCAAAGTCACAGCACCAAAACTCGTATACAAATCCGGTGTGTGATCCGAGTGCCCGATAATTGCATCCGGAAAATGCTTTTCCATCTGAAGAATAAATTTAAGGTTAATATCCTCATACTTTGGCGGATATTCGGAAATACAGTTCGTAAATGCAAGGGGAACGCCCGCCTGCTTCAATACATCGTAAGTTCGCCGAATTTCTTCAATTGTACTCATACCGGTAGATACAATCATTGGCTTTCCCAGTCTTGCAATCCGTACCAGAGTTGGAATATCTGTCATCTCGCCGGATCCAATCTTAAAGGCATCGACTCCCATTGCATCCAGTTCATACGCCGCTTTCAGGCTAAATGGCGTACAAAGATATTGAATCCCAATCTTTTTGCAGTATTCCATCAGCTCCCGGTGCTGCTTCAGTGTAAGTGCATGCCGCTTCAAAAACTCATACAGCGGAATATTATTTTTCCCCGCAATTACAGCATCCGAAAGCATTTCTTCATCCGGCAGATGATGCTGAAACTTAATGCAGTCTGCTCCGGCAAGTTTCGCCTGACGACACATTTCCTTTGCCACTTCCACATCACCCATATGATTATCACAGCCCTCGGCAATAATATAAACCGGGTAGCCGTTTCCTATCTTCTTTTTTCCAATCTGCAGTTCGCTCATAAAGTCTCCTCCTTCCTATATCTCCTCACAGTTCAATCGTCGGTATCGGCATAAAATGTTCTGCCAGCAAAAAATCGCTCTCCTCATCAATATCGATGCTGCGCTCCACAGGCATCACATAGCCAACCGGATTGTCATTAAAACTGGTATCCTTTGTCAAGTCTGCTACACGATTTACATATACCGCACCATTTACCCGATAAATTTCTTTCATATCCTGTCTGCGGATGGTACTTCCTCCTGACAGTAACGGCACTAATACGCCATCCGTACCAATCTCCCGCATCAAAACCGGATGCTCTTTTACTAGAGAAACAGATGCCACATCTTTGCCAGATGTAACCGCCTTATCAATTGCCTTTTCAATATCCTCCGCGGTACGAAGCGGGCTTGTCGGCTGCAATAAGACCACATATTCATACGTTTCCTGTAACCGCTCCAATACATCTATAACCGCATCAATCGTTTTCGAGGTGTCCATTGCCAGTGCTGCCGGACGTAAAAATGGAACATCCGCCTCATACTTTTTTGCCACGCCGGCAATCTCTTCGCTGTCTGTTGACACTACCACACGGTCAATTTTTTTACAGTCAAGTGCAGCCTGAATCGTATAAGAAATCAACGGCTGTCCATACAAATCTTTTATATTTTTCCCCGGAATTCCTTTACTTCCACCTCTTGCCGGAATTACTGCTAAAATCATAATTTTCTCTCCTTTACTCTACCATATCATTTTTCAACTGCGTATCTGCGGCAATATCCTCCACCGCTTTTTTCCCAAGTATCTTTTTGAAATCTTTTGCTAAAATCTCACCCGTTCCCGGACGCTTTACCCAAATATTTTCTTTTGTGAAAACTTCACCTTTTTTAACCGGTGCAATCGTAACCACAGTAGCAAAGGCAAAGTCAATTGTGACCTGTTCCTCCGGCAGTGCCCCTTTCGTTCCGCCGCGCATCATAGGAACTTCAATTGCCGCTTGAATCAGTTCCTCACAAGCTGCCTCGTCCATCGAGCATATTATGTCCGGTCCACTTCTTGCCATTTCATCCGTAAAGTGACGCTCTACCAAATCCGCACCAAGCGCCAGCGCCGCAATACACGCATTGTTATTTAACGTGTGGTCAGAGAGTCCAATCGGCACATCCGGGAACTCCCTCATCATCTCCTGCATTGCACCGAGACGAACCCACTCCGGTTTGGTCGGATACAGATTTGTCGTGTGCATCAGTGCATACGGAACGCCATACTTCTCCATAATATTCACTGCTTTTGCCACACTTTTAATATCATTCATTCCGGTTGAAACAATCATCGGCTTTCCGTACTCAGCAATATGCTCCACAAGTGGATAATTGTTTAATTCACCGGAACCAATCTTATAAGCTTTTACACCCATTCTCTCTAACCGCTCCGCCGCTGCTCTGGAAAATGGCGTACTAAGAAATTCCATGCCAAGGCTCTCGGTGTATTCCTTTAACTCTTTTTCGTCTTCTTCACTCAGCGCACAATGCGCCATAATGTCATAAATCGAATCCGAAGAGTTTCCGGGAATGACCTGCTTTGCCACCTGACACATCTCATCTTCTACCACATGAGTCTGGTGTTTAATCAGCCGTGCGCCGGCACGGTATGCCGCCGACACCATTTCTTTCGCTACCAAAAGACTGCCCTCATGATTAATTCCAATCTCCGGAATCACAAGTGCACGCTTGTCATCTCCAACGCAAATATCTCCAATGCAAAATGTTTTTTTCATCTTTTCAGCCCCCGTATGTCCACAAAAATCTTCTGGATATCCAAATTCCAGATATCCTCACGTTTTAACACTTCAAAAAACAATTCGGTACTATTTCCCACGCCAAATCCACTCGATGGAATCCGGTGGGATGAAATATTTTGTAATTTATCTAAAATATCCGCCTTATCCTCTCTGGCATGCTGGATATTTTTTAACATCTTTTCATTGTATCTGCCTTTTTGTCTGCTGCCGATATCAATAGCAGGAATTCCATAAATACCGCTTTCCCGTATTCCCGCACTGGAATTTCCAATAATCGCATCCGCATTTTTCAAAAAAGTCAGAAAATATTCAAAACGAATGGACGGAAAAACACGAAATCTTTTATTTCCGTACAGCCGCCCGATTTCATTTAAAATAATTTCCGTTCCATTATCATTGTTCGGATATACCACAATATAATTTTTCTCCGATGCAAGCAAGGCATCAACTACTTCTCCAATATGCTCCGGCAATTTTTCAACTTCAGTCGTCACCGGATGATACATAAAAATGGAATAAGAATCAAACTCCACTTCATACTTTTCATATGCCTGCTGCAAAGACGGAAGGGTATCACTTAACATAATATCAATATCCGGAGAACCAATCACAAAAATACGCTCTTTCTGCTCACCCATCTGAAGCAGTCTTTTTTTTGCTTCCTCATTGCATACAAAGTGCAGATGGGCAAACTTAGAAATCGCATGCCGGATCGAATCATCGATCGTGCCGGAAATCTCGCCCCCCTCAATGTGCGCCACCAAAATATTATTCAGTGCCCCGGTAATTGCACCCGCCAGGGCGTCAATCCTGTCTCCGTGCACAACAATCATATCCGGTTTAATCTGTTCCGCATAACGTGCCAGATTCATAAGCACAACACCTAAGTTATAACTCATGTTATCCGTCATCACCTGCTCAAAGGCAACATATGTATTTCTATAACCATCCTTCTGCACTTCCCGGTAAGTGCTTCCGTATTTCTGCAAAAGATGCATGCCGGAAACATAGACAAATACCTCATATTCCTCACGCTTTTTTTCCATCTTCTGCATAATCGGTTTGATTTTTCCATAGTCGGCTCTGGTACCGGTAATAAACAGTATTTTTTTCCTCTGATTCATCCTAATTTTCACACACCTTTTTCTTTGTAGCAGTTCACAATCTATGGTCTTATTTTATCACAATGCAAACTAGATTTCTACAAAAAAAGAGAGAGACCAAGTGGTCTCTCCCTTTTCGTACAATTCATTATGATACTGCTTTACGCAGTCATCAAACCAGCCGAGATTACTGTAACAGAGAAAGTACTCCCTGATTTGCCTGGTTTGCCTGAGCCAGCATAGAAGTAGCTGCCTGCTGCAAGATGCTCTCCTTGGAGAATTTTGTCATTTCATCTGCCATATCAGTATCACGGATACGGGATTCAGCAGACTGCATGTTCTCAGCCGTATTGTCATCCACTTTAACAGTGTACTCAAGACGGTTCTGAACAGCACCAAGTTTAGAACGCTCAGTTGTTACACTCTTAATCATGTCATCGATTGTATCGATAACTGCAGAGTTATCTTTACCATCACCACCAGTGATATCAGGATTAGCCCAAGTTGTTTTAGCGATAGAAACAGAGATACCCTGCTCTTTGTTTGCACCAACCTGGAAATACTGGCTTGTGTAGTTACCATCCAACAGTTTTTTCTTGTTGAACTCAGTATCAGAGTTGATACGCTCAAACTCTTTACCGATTTCATTCAACTCGTCCTGAATCTTCTGGAAATCGTCATCACTGTCTTTATCCAATACACCGGAGTTAGATGCCTGAACTACCAACTCACGAGCTCTCTGTAAGATTGCATGCTGCTGATCCATAGCACCCTCAGCTGTCTGGATAAGAGAAATACCATCCTGTGCGTTGTCAGATGCACGATTCAAGCCACGAACCTGAGCTCTCATTTTCTCAGAAATAGCAAGACCTGCTGCATCATCAGCTGCACGGTTGATTCTGTAACCACTGGAAAGTTTCTCAGTAGATTTAGCCAAGTTGTTTCCTACGATTCCTAACTGTCTGTTAGCGTTCATTGATGTAATGTTGTGTTGTACGATCATAATGATTACCTCCTTGTAATACACCGCAATTCCTTTTGCGGGTTGTTTTTAATTTTTTGTTATAATATCGAGAGGAGTGGCTTCCATCACAGCGGGCCCTGCCATGATTTCTCGCCCACTCCGCCCGTTACTATCGTCTGTTTGGAAGTGAACTACCTTCCTGACACTATATATATCGGATGAGGCACAAAATACTTAACCCCTAAATTTAATTTTTTTTATTCACCCTGTATTTCATGGTACAAAAGATCCGCTGCATATGTATAATCCGCCCGCTCAATTGCATCAAAAATCGGATTGATCAATGGAGCTGCACTTTTGTTTACACCAAGTTTTGCTGCATTTGCCATAAACAAATCCATGCCGTCTGCAATTTCATTCTGATAAAAGCAAACCGCAATCTGCTGCCAAATCGTCATCTGCCCCATCCTCCTTTTTCCAGTTCATCCGACACAAAGGATAACGCCGTCTCAAAACGCTCCCTTCGGTCTCCTTCCAGTATTTTCATATACGAAAGAATCATGCTCATCACCGGGAACTGATGATAATCTTTTTCAAAGAATGTCACATCGTACCCCCACAAGCGAACTGCTTCTAAATCGCGGACACACTGCACCATCTGCTCCTTCATAAGAACAGCCTCTTTTTCTGTAATCTGATTGTCCTCAGCCTCCAGAAAATCTTCAAAGCAAACCACCTTCTGCCCGAGTTCTTGACAGACCTCTTTTAGCGGTTTCTGAATCGTTCCCTCAATCCGTACACCGCCTTCGGTTGCATTCGTCACAGTAATCGATGGGTAAAGGGCAATCATCTTTTCAAACCATTCCTTAAATGCCATCCAGTCCATTCGCGAATATACCTTATCTCCATAATAACCGTCTGTTTCAATCCGATCCGTGTCTCCATAATATTCTTTTTTCCCATTTGTATGAGATGAACCATCGGATGCATATGCCAAATCCTGACCAACAAAAATAATATTTTCTGCTCCAAATTCAACGGCTGAAGAAAACATCGCCGTCGAAACACCAAGATAATATGGAACCTGTGATATTTCAATTCCTGCACGTTTCTGCATCATCAAAATCTGCTCATGGTCAAATCCCCATATTTTCTTTGCGGTATTACGGTTTAAAAATTCAGTTCTTGTATTGGAAGACCCTAATACGGGAATCAGGTTACTTCTCTCATCTTCAAAACAAAATAAACCTTTTCCCGCATCCACACTAGCAACCAAGTCCGGTATCACCTGATGGGAAAGCAGCGTCGGCAGTGCAGCATCCGCACACCAAATCAATGCATACCCCTTTGCCTCTTTTAAATCTTCCACATTCTTCTCTAACGATGGTCCCGCAGACACTAATATAACCGGAATATCTGCATTTCCCTTTCGGTAAAGACGCCTTAATGGAACTCCTTTTGTCATGTTCGGGAAATTCGCAATTTGGTTTCGTATCATCGCCACCGTAAAACGCTTTAACGGTGCTCTCATAAACGTAATATCATCACATATTTTCTGGCAGATTTCCTGCACTTCCAAAAATTCTTCCTCATACCAGTCCACATAACCCGGATGCACTGCAAGCATTGTCTCCTCCACCCAGTCATCATCCAGTAAATCTTTCGCAGTACAAGAAAATTTAGCATGCTCCGATGCCTGAAAAATTTTCACACGGCGGCATTTCACCGCTTTTTTATACAGATTACTTGTTCGCATCTGTGAAAACACTAAGTTTTCCGGCTCATAAACTAGTATCTGCCCCGGCACCTTTTCGATAAGTTCCAACACAATCCGGCAGTCCCCCATGCCAAACAAAATGATATTTTCCGTCCGTTTTGACAGCACTTTTTCGCACCAGCATGACGCCGCAACCGCTCCATCATACATACTTCCAAGATGTCTTTTAAGTCCATCTCTTTCTAAAACCGGAACCGGATGACCGTCTTTTGCCCGCAGGATGGTTCCCTTTATATCCATTTATTTTCTCCCTTCATAAAACAATCTAGGACAGGCGAATAAGACCTGTCCTAGTCTGTCTAATAACTTATTGCTTTTCATTGAAATAATACGACTGCTCCGGTCGATGTGAATTTGCCATGTTCTGATAATAACGTGATGCCGTCTGACTGTTCACATGATAATCATGTATCTGCTTGCGCTTTGACGCAAGATAGATTTTGAAACGTTCACTATTCTGCGCTTCCAGTGCCTGAATCCGCAGACCCAAATCCGATACCGCAGAAATCAATTTCTGCATCGTAACAATCTCTGTCAAATAGTTTTTTTTGTGAACCGTGATTTCTTTTTCAACCTTCTTGAACAGAGCATCAAAACCTTCATCAATCTGATTCAGTTCATCGATTTGTCTTCCTTTTTCATCTAAAAGTTCTTGAAAACGGTCGTAATCGACGTCCTCCTGTTTTAGAATTACTTCCTGTTCTTTCGTCTGTTCCAGAATCTGTTGCAAAATTTTTTCTTTTCTTTTCAGCACATCCACCATCATTCTCACATAGACACTATTGTTTGAATTCATCGGCATCCCCTCACATCTGTCCTGCCGGTTACTTCGCACCGGCAGCTTTCTTCATTACTTCCTTCCAAGTGTCACGCATCTCACGAATATACTTTAGAGCATCTTCAATTACATCAATCTCTTTGCTCATGTTTCCTTCTACAAGACGTCTGTAAATGTAATCATACACCCGGTCAAAATCTTCCCACACCGGGTACTTATGATCGAGTGTCACGCGGAGTTCGGAAATAATCGCCTGTGCCTTTTTCAGATTCACATGCGCCTTTTCCATATCCTTTTTTTCAATCGCCATAATTGCGATGTTACAGAATTTAATCGCCCCATCATAAAGCATCAGCGTAAGTTCTGCCGGCGATGCCGTCAGAATAGCATTTCTCTGGTATGCATTAATCGTATTTTGATTCATACTCAAACTTCTCCCTTATTTACTCATCAACTACTAAAAAGACTTGACATGGAACTCTGCTGTGACTGCAGTTTTGCAAGCGCAGTCTCCATCGCAGTAAATTTACTGTAGTAACTGTCTTCCATCTCAGCCAGTCTGTCTTCCCAGTCCTCAATCTCATCTTCATACGATTTCACATCACTCTTCATCTTGATATCATTGTAGAAAGTCAAGGAACTGCTGTATTTCGTTGCCGACATCTTCTGGCTCATAGTCTCACGAAGTTTGCCAAAGACACCGGTCAATGTTGCAATTACAGCATCCGGATCTTCATCAAGTGCTTTTTTGAGTTTATCATCTTTTGCCGAATATACAGAATCATCCGCATCTCCATAAATATGGAGCAGACCACCTTCTGTATAATCCGTTGATGTCATAATACCAAAACTGGAAAGCGCATATGTTTTGCCATCATACTCAACTGTTGACATCATAGCCGAACGCATTGAACTCATAATGCTGCTCAATGTTGAATCACTGCGAAGCAGGGACTTTTTAATCTTATCCTCCCAAAGTTTCACATCGTCATCTGACATTGCCTCTTTTTCCTCACTGGTCAATGGCTCATAACCTTTGGCGGAATCCGCATTGTAAAGTGTGTTCATTTCCTTCATTACAGAATTATATTCTTTCAGGAAACTCTTAATGGAATTATAAACACTCTCCGTATCATTTGTTACAGAGAAAGTAATTGGCTCATCTGTTTTTGTCAATCCGGTCAGTGTGATATCCAATCCATTCGCTGAAACAACGGCGGAAGAGGATGTAAGCTCTGCCCCGTTCAAAATAATCTTGCTGTCAGAAGCTTCAATCAACGCCATACCCTTTGGAATCGTGGAATTACTGCTGTCATTTGCTCCACCATTAACCGTAACATTTCCATCTGCATCGACTGCGATATCAGCCATACCAAGTCCGGATAAGGCGGAACCTGCCAGAACCTCATCACGGTCAGAAATAGAAGCATAATCCTGTACATAGGAAGTAAGGCGGTTTTTTTCGCTCTCCTCATCTACGCCATCCATACCGGTAAAGGCGGTTACCGTTTCACCATAATATTTCTTTACTGCCTCTTCACTGAAATCAGCCATATCCGCTTCCGTCTTGCCGGAAAAAGCTGCTTCATCAATTTGCAACTTCACATCGCTATCATTTAACTGCGTTCCAACATACGAAGTTGTATCAGCATCTGCCTGTTTTGCCACTGCTGCATCATAAGCCTCTTGTGTCTTACCCGGTTTCAGACTGCCATCTTCTTCAAAATAGGTGTCTTTTAACTTCTCTTTTGCCTTTTCTTCATACTCACTGTACTTCTCACTGTAAATTTTTGCTTTTACGTAAGTCGTCGCAGCATTTTCCGCTGACGTTTTCTTCGTCTCATAGGAAAGCTTTGCAATCGTATTTAACGCACTGTTATAATCATCGGTTCCTACGCCCGACGTCTGCAATTTCTCCATTGCAGAATCAAACAGTTTCTTATTGCTGCTTGTCATACTGCTGTAACCGGCCGCATCGCGAAGTGCCTTTCTGCCATTCACCTCCGCATCCGTAATACCTGATGTCGTGATAGAAAAAGCATTTTCAAGACCACTTTCTTTGCTGCTGATAAACAGACGTTTCTGTGCATCGTCAAAACTTGCATTTAGACCCGCACTCTGCAAAGCACTCGTGAAGTCTTTTAATGTAGTGTCTGCAGTAACAGCAAACTTTGTTGTCTTGGTACCAACTGTAATACTGATTTCTTTATTCAAAAGCGAAGAATCAATATCTGTCAATTTGTCCGATGCAGATGCATTAATTTTAGCGCCGGTCAAATACTGAGAAGTTGCTACATTTTTAATTTCCATCGAATAACTTCCGTTCGCAGCACTTGTCTTTGCTGCAACACTTGCTTTTGTCGCATCCGAAACTGTTGTTTTCTTTGTCTTATAAGCAGTAGATAACTGCATTTTAGATACAAAATTATTATAAAGGCCTGTCAGCTTGGTATTCAACTCTGACCATTTAGTCTGTGTCCACTCCAGTTTTGTTTTTGCCTTCACTACTTTATTTTTCTTCATACTCTGGGCGGACATCAATTCTTTTACAATTGCCTCTGTATCCATACCGGATGATAATCCACTCATTCTGATTCCCATAGTGATACCTCCTATCTTTTCTCATCTACTAAGATACCAGCCATCTCCCACATCTTCTGAAGCATATCCAGAGATTTTTCCGGTGGGATTTCGCGAATGACCTCGTCGGTGTCCTCATTAATTACTTTAATTGAAACACGATTTGTCTCTTTGTGATAGGAATACTCACATCGCGTATGTTCCATATGGCGGTTTGCTTTTTTTACAGCATCGTCAATCGTCGCTTCACTTGGATTATGCTCTTTGCCTCCACGGTTCTGATTCATCGTTTCTCCTGATTCAGATACCGTTCTCACAGCTGCAGAAGAAGCCTCGGAAACAGACTGCGCTGCTGTATGTGCACTTTCAACCGGTGCACTCTTAACCTTAACACTCTCTGTCGAGCTATAATTTGAATTAACACTACTAATACTTTCCATATCCATAATAACACCTCCGTGTGTAATAAAAAAGAAACGTTTTCCCTAACTTAAAGTAAATATCGGCTATCTTTTCAAAAAAATTAACCCCTTTACTAAAATTCGTAAAACGCTTCTTCTTTTGTCCTATTTATTTGTCTTTTAACAGCTCACCAAGCGCTGCCGGATTTACCGTATTGGCTGCCGCTGCATTTGCCTCCTGAATCTGTACAAAAAGTTCTTTGCGGTAAATCGGAACATCTTTTGGTGCGTTAATACCAATTTTCACCTGATCACCTTTTACTTCCAAAACAGTGACTTCGATATTATCATTTAAAATAATGGATTCATTTACTTTTCTTGCTAATGCTAACATATCAACAATCCCCCTTTTTTGCATTGAGGATGTCATATATTTTGTATTTCACCTCATAATCGTTATTCTCGCAGATAATCTGGGCACCCTTTCTTGTGTCAGCATTCACAATAATCGGTGCTTTTAAATTCACTGACATCTGTTCAATCTGTTCCGGAACTGTCATTGTGACTAAAATCACAAGATTCTCTTCCGTCAGTTCTCCAATATGAGAAAGCAGCTCATCTTCAACAACCGGATTATAATCTTCCTTTATAATCCATGGTTTTACAACCGGAAGTGCTAAAGTTGGCTCCTCAACACTCTGTAACCAAGAAATGTTGCTGTCCTCTTTTTCACAGTCATATAAAATCGTGAATTTTTTATAATCAGCAAGCCCAATCAAACCGCGTTCAAAAGTAATGATTTTTTCCTCCGGCAAATCGACTTCCCCAAAAAATTTTGTTTTTACTAACATCCCAATTCCTCCTTATTAAATAAAGTTAAGCAGTGACTGACCGAGTATCTTCAATGTCGCATTCAAGGTCGCCTGATACAAAAGATCTGCCTCTGAGAAATTTACATAGGCCTCTCCCAAATCTGCATCTTCATTATCGGATTTTGCTTCTTTTGTATCAATCTGCTGCTGTTCCAGTTTCGATTTTGTCATACTCATACGGTTATAACGGGAACCATGGTCAGCAAGTGCCACATTCAATTCATCTTTTGCTGACTGGCAGGTCGTAATCGCAGAACCAAGTGCTTTTCCAAGCACCGTTTTCTGAAGCTGAATCTCTGTCTCAATCTGGCTCTTTAACTCATTGAGATTGGCCAATGTTGTTTTATCATTTTCATCACAGTCATTAATCCGCTTCTCCACAGACTTCAGATTGGCTTCCATCACATCCAAGTCATTACAGATATTTGTAATATCAGAAATCGTTCTGCCAACTGCCAGATTAATGGAATCACAGCCTTCTGTATTAACAACCAAAGTCTGACTGAAATTAATCTGGTACATCATATTCTGAGTACCTGCTGTGCGGTAATTCGATACCTCTCCGGTTGTATTATCCACTGCCGTACAGTTAAAATAATGTTCCGGACGCACATCTTTTGCAGCAAATTCTGTTTTCTTGTAATCAACGCTCAAATCTTTTCCGGCACGAATACTGTCATAAACATCGTCACCAAATACAAGCTCACCGGTTTCCGGAACAAAATACACCTCATCAGCTCCCGGGTGCAGATGCTCATTATACTTTGTATCCGCTGCTACACTCTTCGTAATTGCAGTAACTGTCTGCTGTGTTCCGGTCGAGTCTGTGTAGGTAAGTTTTACTGTTTGGTTATCATCTAATTTATCATAAGATAAAAGTGCACGGTGCGTCGTTGCAAACTCGGATGCCTGATTGGCATAATCCGCCGCACTGCTTCCCGCATTGTAAGACGCCTCTCCATATACATACTGATATTTATTAATGGTATTAATATCAATATTCTCTGTAATCGTATAAGTAGTCCCCGTCTCCTCTTTATCAAAAAGCATCGGCACATCGGTACGAAATCCTGTAAACAGATAACGTCCGGCATAATCCGCATCGGCATTCTGCTCATAGATATATTTTGAAAACTGCTTTAACTGTGTCACAATATCCGCACGGTTTTTCTCATTATAAGTGCCGGTAGCCGCCTGTGTGCAGTAATCAATCATATCCGTAAGTTTTGTATTAACAGTTTTCAAACAAGTTTCTGTCGCATCCATCCAGGATGTTGCATCCTTGATATTTGTCAGATACTGATCAATTTCTGCCAAAGTTGTACGATATTTGAGGGCACGTGCCGCAATCGTCGGATCATCCGATGGTCTCTGTATTTTTTTCTGCGTATTATACTGTGTCAGATATTTATTATATGCCACCTTATTTTTCTGCATATTCAACATGGAATTGTTACGCATCATCGTATTCGTTACTCTCATGTCAGCCCTCCGTTTCCGAATCTCAAATTCATCTTTTTATACTTTATTTATCGGCATCACACGCCGGTTTCATTAATCAATTTATCCAGTACTTCATTTAACACATTTAACATCTTGTACTGGTTAAACAGCATATTCTGGAACACAATCATATCCGAACCTTCTTCATCTTCATCTACGCCGGATACCGATTTACGGTTGGTATCAATGGCATACAAAAGATTGCTCTGGCTCTTTTCCATCGTATCCGCTTTTTTCGCATCAACACCAAGCAGTGCAGTCAGTGACTGAATAAAGGAATCCGGTGCACCGTGGACAAACATTTTCGAGTTGTCCTTGATTTCTGTCAGTTTCTGCAAATTATCACCGTTATCATTTCCTACATTATCATCCGGATTTGCTTTTGACTTGCATGCAAGTAATCCCGGGTCATCCGCAACTTCCTTTGTAATTGAGAAGTTCAATGCAGTCATGTAATAGTAAGAACCGGTGTAGGTGCCGTCTGCATTTTTCTTCGCCTCCGAAGTAAAGGAAGCGTCTTTTCCGTCTACCGACTCCCGGAAAATATAGTTGTCGCCGGTTGCTTTGACCGTTGCGTTAAAGAAGTCAACACCCGGATTATCATGCAAATCATAACCGCCATTCTGAACACGGTTAAATTCCTGTGCAAATGTACGGACAAATTCATTTAACTGTGCCATATAATACGGAACACCACGGTTGTCAATCGAATCACCAACCTGTGCGGTATAACCATTTGCCACCGCAATCTGAAGTGCTTTCGCATCAGCAGCTTTTGTTGTACCTTTCAACGTAAAGTCATACGTAAAATTACCTGCTGCATCCACTTTTACTTCAAAATTATCATACGCATAAGTGCGGTTATTAATAGTAATCTCACCATCATGTGCCGGAATATTTAACACCTGCACATCATTGCAGTTTGTTCCGGTAACAGTAAGAACAAGTTTTCCATCGGCATCGTTCGCAATTGAGTCAACAGTGCCATGAAGATTTGTTGCATTATTTCCGTCACGAGTCTCAATACACGACTGAAGTTGTCCGCCAATTGCTGTACTATGCATATTGAAGGTACTTCCATCTGCCCAGCTGACATCATACAAACCAGTGATATCGTTAATGTTTACATAGGTGTCTTTCTGCTTAGTTACCAGTGCGTTCACTTTATAGGTGTCCACAAGTGTTCCCCCATTGATATAAACATAGAACTGATTTTCACCTACGCCGTTATCCGGTGGGATTTCTTTTGTCTCCACATCACAATACTGGGACAACTCATCAATCAAAAGGGAGCGTTGGTCGCGAAGGTCATTCGCAATTCCGCCATACGCCTCTACTGTGTCAATCTGTTTATTCAACGCCACGATTTTTTCTGCGTATGCATTAATCTGATCAACGCAGGTTTTCACCTGTGTATTTGCTTCATCCTGGAGTTTTTGCAGACCGGTTGCCACATTCTGCACATAATCGGTAAATGTTTCACCTACTGTTACTGCCTGACGGCGAATGGTGCTGTTATTGGCATTTCCTCTAAGATTACTTAACGCACTAAAAAAATCATCAAATGCATCGGTCAGTCTTGACTTCTCATCACTGGTTACATTTCCGCATATCTGATCCTGTAATGCTTTCAGATAATAGGACTGTGTCTGATAGTAATTGTAAGTTGACTGCGTGCGCTGATATTTCGTATCGTAATATTCGTTTCGGTTTCTTGTGATACTTGCAACATTTACACCGAACCCCTGAACTGTTACAGAAGTTTTATTGCCAACTAACGAAACCATATTTACTGTCTGTTTGGAATAGCCTTTTGTTTCAATATTTGCCACGTTATGTGCCGTTGTCTGCAACGCTGCATTGTACGCCATCATACCGGATTTTGCTATCTCCAAAGAACCAAATGTTGATGCCATATCATCATCCTCCTAACCGTTCAATCAAATACTCTAACATCTGTGCCACTGTCGTAATGTATCTTGATGATGCATTATAACACTGCTGATATTTAATCATATTAGAGAGTTCTTCCTCGGTAGAAACTCCCATTACATTCTGTCTCTCATTGTCAATGGTATTTACTGTGATATTCTGGTTGTCAATAATACCATTCCAAACATTGCCCTGTGTACCAAGTTCAGTTACCATACCAACATAAAAATGTTTAATATCATATGTTGTCAATGAATTTGGATTTAGTGTTCCAATGGACTCGTCAAACGCCTGTGCAATGCCAAGCAGTTCATTATTTGCATAACCTTTCTTACCATCGCTCTTATCACTGTACATCGTCGGCAGTGTGGAAGAATCTCTTCCAACAGTCGGATTCAGCACAAGCTGGCTCGTCGTATACATCGTATACACATCGGACGGATCCTCTTCCTGATAACGGTAAACAGGCACTACACTTGTCGTACCATCATCATTTACAACTGTTACATTTTCTTTGGTGTAGCGTTCCACACCACGGCGGGAAAATAATTCTGTTCCCATCGTACGGTTTTTATCATCACCAATCAGTGCCTTCTCTTCATCCAGTACTTTAATTTTTTCGGTATGTGTTCCGGTCACAACGCCATTTTCATCTTTGTCCTCAACTTCGATTGTAATCTCTTTGTTCGGGCAGAGCACATCATTGACGGTTGTTACAATCCCATGAATCAAAGTATCTAATTCACTCTGAATCGTCATCACAACGGAAGCACCGATGGTTTTGTTATAAACTTCCAAATCATCATTAAACTGATCCATAGCGCGGTTATAAGCATTCACATCCAGCACGCCGCCATTTTTGTAATCTTCTTCCTTTGGTTTCTGCGGAACATTTACATAGGTTGCCGCATAACTGCCTCGTGCCACCAAAAGTCCGCGAAGCCCGCCTACATCCGTATTATTTTCACTGGAATACTCTAGGCTGTCATAGCGGTAATAATTCTCGCCGGTCTCCCAGACCGGTTTTAAAAGTTTGGAGGTGTCACTTTCGTATTTCGTTGTAAGGAAATACTGATTGACTGAGTCCAAAAGATATCCACCCTCCGAATAAATCATAACGGTTCCATCCGGCTGCTCATTCGTCTCAAATGTTATGTACTGGCTGAGTTCATCCAAATACTCATTTCTCTTGTCACGGTAGTCATTTGCCGGCTCTCCGGTCGCCTCGTATTTCTGAATATCTCTGTTTAACTCTTTGATTTTTCCAACCAAATCATTAATCGTATCCACCTGTTTTTTTACTTCCGTGTTCAGACTCGTCTGATAGGTATTTAACTCATCCTGCAACACCTTTGCCCGTTCAATAAACTGGGATGCCATCATTACAAGCTGGTCTTTATATACAATATCGTCTGCGTGGGTTGCCAAAGAACTCAACGCACCACAGAGGTCTGTAATGCTGCTCTGAAATTCTTCGCCGTGCAGCTCACCCAACATATCTTCTATTTCCAGTGCCGCATTGCTGTTCGCCTGATAAAACTGCTGGCGTCCAACCTGCAGCCGGTACTGATCATCCAAAAAGGTATTGCGAACCTGTCTTGTCAATGAAATCGTCGTTCCGGTACCAACCGCCATAACATTGTCATGTACTCCGTACGATTTCTGATAAAAGGAATCCGTCACAAGAACCTGTTGTCTTGTATAGCCTACGGTTCCCGCGTTGGCAAGATTATGCGATGTAACAGTCAGCGACTGCTGTGCGGAGTGAAGTCCCGAAACACCCGCATTAAAACTTGTCATCAGATTACCCATGTTCTCATCTCCATTCTTTATAAAAAAAGTACAACCGTCCTCGAAAACAAAACAGGCGGTGGCTATCGCATCCATGCGCCTGTTATTGTTTTGCATCAAACATCCCATGCTGAGGTGCCATACCTGCCACCTCGGACGCATCACTGGAATAGTTGCTGCTTCCTGAAGACATCCGTGTACTTCGTATCACATTCATATTATATTCAACCATGTCAATTGCTTCTTTTAAAAGCTGTTTGTTCTGATTGTTCAATTCCTGCAGTCGTGAAACGGTTCTCCGTAACCGGTCATGCACTTCCTGCAGTTTCTTTTGGTCTGCCGGCTGATTTTTCAACACCGATGCAATCTGCTCAAGTGTAATCGTCTTCGGGTCACGCCCAAGAACAGTAGCAATATCAATCGCCACTCGTTCCCGTTTGTTTTCCAAGGCAGATGTCTCATCTACCAAATCATGTTCTCTGACGGTTATATCCTGCAAAGCTTCTAAATCATTTGCAATAATCGCTCTCGTCTTCTCTTCCTCAATCGGAATCAATTGAGAATAACACTTTTCTTCTGCATCCAGCGTCTGAATCAGTTCCTCCATCAAACTAGCCAAATGTATACCCTCCTATGTCATTAAGAAAGCAGTGCATCTGCCATCTTGTCTGCGACATCTTCAATTGATACAGAATAGGTTCCTGCTGCCATCTGTGCCTGAATCTCTTTCACTTTGTCTTCTCTGACATCAGATGCCTGTGACGCAGCCTGTTTTGCTACCTGATAAGCATTTCCGAAACTGGAAATTTCTAAGGAATCACGACTGCCTGCCTTTCCTGTCTTTGGAGCGTTTTTGGTTTTGTTTGCCTGGTAAATCTGGCTTACCTGCATATACGCATCAATTCTCATAAAACAACGCCTCCATTCTTATTATATTAAAACGCATTTACCGTTTCTTACTATATTTATCGGACGAAGGCATAAAAACATTAACGTAAATTTGAAAAAGTTTCATTTTCTTATTCAAGTGTAAGCGTATTCTGCATCAAATTCGCTTTCTGCCCCTTCGCCGCACGCTTGCGGTTTCGTACCCTGCGTGCATTTAAAGTCTTTCCTTCATATTCAAATGTTTCCGCAGCCGGATGAACAACCGTTGCAAATGCAACTGTATCCTCTTTCTCCAATGTAATTCCTTTTACGCCTCGGCTTGTCTTTTTGAGTTCGCTCACTTCGCTAAGCGGGAATCCAAGAGAAAGACCGTCTTTTGTCAAAAGAATTACTTTCTTTGTTCCGGTGAGAACATCGCTTGCCGAAAGCATTATTACACCAACTACTTCATCGTCCGCATCCAGTTTTGTCGCCGCAATCATCTGGCGTCCGGTCTCAAATTCCGCTCCGGACACTAACTTAATATAACCGTTCTTTGTCACAAATAATAAAATGGACTCAAACAATTCTTCAAAGCTGACATAGAGAAGTCCTTCTTCGTCATTTTCCATTTTACACAGTGAGTGAATCAATGTACCTTTATCCTTCATCTTACATCTTGGCACTTTCTCCATCTTCACCTGATGCATATTGCCTTTGTCTGTAAAAATGCAGAGTTTATCCGTGTTCTTGATTTTCAGTACAAAACTGAAATCTTTCTTTGTTTCCTCGCTTGCCCGTCCAAATGCAGCCGCATCAATTGCCTTGGTATAGCCAAAGCGGTCAAAGCAGACATACAAATCTTCAATAACCACTTTTTCAACATAGGCTTTAGCCACCGTATCCATAAGGCTTGTCCGGCGCGGCGAATTAAAGATTTTCTTAAATTCACGAAGTCTTCCCTTAATAACTTTATAAAGTTCTTTACTGTCCGAAAGAACCTTTTCATACTCTGCAATATTCGCAATTAATGTATCATTTTCCTCATGAAGTTTTAAAATTTCAAGTCCGATTAACTTGCTCAACTGCATCGCAAGAATGGCATCCGCCTGATTTTCCGTAAAGGAAAGTGTGGCTGCTTCTTTTTCCGATGCCTTACTCTTAAACTTGATTCCCTCCGTAATTCCCTCGATAAGGCACGTCTTTGCCTGTTTCACGGAGGAAGAACCACGAAGAATTTCAATAATCAAATCGATTACATCGGTTGCTTTCATCAACCCTTCAACGATTTCCAGACGTTTTTTTGCCTTTTCCAAAAGGAACTGATACTCTCTTGTATACAAATCCTCCTGGAATAAAACAAATTCCTCGATCAATGATTTCAAATTAAATACTTTTGGCTGTCCGGTTCCATTTTCCGTCGGACGGATTGCCAAAAGGTTTACGCCATAGGTATCCTCCATCTGGGATTTCTTATAAAGTCCATTTAAAAGATTGTCAATATCGCGGCCTTTTTTTACTTCGACAACGATACGAATACCCTCTTTGGAGGACTCGTCGCGCACATCATAAATCTCATCAAATACTTTATCTTTTGCCAGCGCAGCTAAACTTTCCACGAGTTTTAATTTATTTCCGGAAATGGTGTAAGGAATTTCCGTGATAACAATGTTTGTTCTGCCGGCATCTCCTTTTTCAATTTCTGTGCGGGCACGCAGACGGATTTTTCCCTCCCCTTTTTCATAAATATCCCGCATATCGGAAGCGTTGATAATGATTCCACCGGTTGGAAAATCCGGTGCCGGAATGTAATCCATCAATTTATCAATGGAAATTCCCGGTCTGTCCATGTACGCAATTACGGCATCTATGACTTCCGTCGGATTATGTGGCGGAATGTTTGTTGCCATACCGACGGCAATTCCTGTTGTTCCGTTAATTAAAAGGTTTGGCAGCGTGGCCGGCAGTACGGCCGGTTCTTTTTCACTGTCATCAAAGTTTGGTAAAAAGTCAACCAGACCTTTGTCCAAATTATCCAACAGCATCATACCAGGTTTTGACAAACGTGCCTCGGTATATCGCATGGCAGCTGCGCCGTCTCCGTCAATCGAGCCGAAATTTCCGTGTCCGTCAACAAGCGGTGCATTCAGTGAATAATCTTCTGTCATATGCACGAGCGCATCATAAATCGAACTGTCACCATGCGGATGATATTTACCCATCGTATCACCGACAATACGCGCACTTTTTCGATGTGGCTTGTCCGGCGACAAACCAAGTTCTTTCATAGCATACAAAATACGGCGCTGAACCGGTTTTAACCCATCACGGACATCCGGGAGAGCACGTGCCACAATAACGCTCATTGCATAATCGCGGTAAGATGTTTTCATTTCTTCTGAAAAATCTAACTGTATAATATTTTCTTCACTCATCTGATTTTCCTCCCGTTAAATGTCCAGATTGGCGTATTTCGCCTCATCCATAATAAACTGTCGTCTCGGTGGAACGTTACTTCCCATCAAAATATCCGTTACTTCATCGGCTTCTACCGTATCGCTGATAGATACCTGTGCTAAAATACGGCTCTCCGGGTCTAAGGTCGTCTCCCACAACTGCGTGTCATCCATCTCTCCAAGACCTTTGTAACGCTGCAATTCCAAAATCTTTTTCCCGGTCTTTCGGAATTTTTCAAGTTCAAAATCATTGAACAAATATTCGGATACTTTATTCTTTTTCTTGCCTTTTTTATCTTCATATGATACCCGGTACAGCGGTGGCAGACCACGGTATACTTTTCCCTGATAAATCAGTTCCGGCATAAAACGGTAGAAAAATGTAAGCAGCAGCGTGCTGATATGTGCCCCATCGACATCGGCATCGGTTAAAATGATAATTTTATCGTAACGAAGTTTTTTAATGTCGAAATTTTCACCGATTCCGCATCCAAAAGCGGCAATCATTGTTTTAATTTCGTTATTTACCAAAATTTTTTCAAGTGGTGCTTTTTCTACATTCAGAATCTTTCCGCGAAGCGGAAGAACCGCCTGTGTTCTTCGGTTTCTCGCCGTCTTAACAGTACCACCCGCAGAATCACCCTCGACAATATAAATTTCACATTCCTCTGATTTTTTTGAAGAACATGCTGCAAGTTTACTTTTGGTATCCACATCAAGGAGCTGTTTCATCACACCTTTTCTCGCCTTGTCACTTGCTGTTCTCGCCTTAAAAGATTTATGTACATTTTCAAGGATTCGTTTTAACACTTCCACATTTTTATCAAAATAACGCTGTGCCTCACGGTTAAATACTTCATCCACTGCAGTTTTTGCATCCGTATTACCGAGTTTGTTTTTCGTCTGGCTCTCAAACTGCGGGTCCGGATGTTTGATGGAAACAATCGCAACCAAACCATTTCTGATATCTTTTCCGTCAAAATTGTCTTCTTTATTTTTTAAGAAGTTTAATTCTCTTGCATACTGGTTCATAATTCGTGTCAGTGCCGTTTTAAAACCGGTAACCAGCGTTCCACCGTCTGCCACATTGATACGATTACAGTAAGCGTTAATCTGCTCGCTGTAATTCTGTGTATACTGAAAAGCGACTTCCACCTCGATGTCTCCGCTTTTTCCTTCTATATATATAACATCATCATGGAGGACTGCTGTATCACGGTTAATGTACTTGATATAGCTCTGAATTCCAAACTCCTCCAGATATGTTTGCTCTTCTCCCGTATGCTCGTCCTTGAAAACAATTTTGAGATTTTTATTCAAGTAAGCAATTTCTTTTAATTTTTTACGAATCGTCTCCGGCTTAAATTCCACCGTTTCGAAAATGGAATCATCGGGATAAAAAGTAACTTTTGTGCCTGTCTTATTTTTCATGCAGGTTCCCACAACCGGTAAAAGTCCTTTTTCTAATTTTGTCACCGGCTTACCGCCATCTTTATACTCATCCCGGTACACTTTTCCATCTCGTCTTATTTCCACAATCATGTGGCTTGACAGCGCATTTACAACCGATGCACCCACACCATGCAGACCACCGGAAACTTTATACACATCACTATTAAATTTACCACCCGCATGCAATACGGTATATACAACCCGTGCCGTCGGAATCTTCTTTGTCGGGTGAATGTCAACCGGCACGCCACGTCCGTTATCCTCGACAACAACGCCGCCATCTTTTAACAACGTCAAATGAAGTTCGTTACAAAATCCGGCAAGATGCTCATCAATTCCGTTATCTAGAATTTCCCATATCATATGATGAAGCCCTCTCGTTCCGGTACTTCCAATATACATTCCCGGACGTTTGCGAACTGCCTCTAACCCCTCTAAGATTACAATATCACTGCCGCTGTAATTGCTCATAAAGATAAACCTCTCATTCTAAAACTAGCCTTTTATCGGCACATATGCCTTTTTTTGCTCAATCGTTATTAGTATAAAGCAAACATTTGTTTTTTTCAAGTAAATCATGGGATGGGTGGTGTGTCAATTTTCAGGTTTTAGTAATTTAGTGGAACCGCTTGTGTCTCGTGGGCGTTCTCACTCGTTGAGCAGCGTAACATCAGGGGCACTGAAACCACCAGTGCCTCCTGATGACGCACTCAAAACCCACTCTTCCCAAGCGGTTCCACTAAATTACAAATTCTGAAAACTTCCAAAGCACTTCCTGTGAGCAAATCTCTAAACCAGTAAATATGCAAAATAATCCTGCACACACCTGCCATCTCCTCCCTAGACAACTCTTTTTCTTTAATTTGTCCTATATGGTTGCATTTTGGAGGCATTATCCCAATTGAGTAAAGAAAATTGGGCTGTAAAACAACGTTTTTTGCCAATTTTCTTCTTCATGGTTGTTTTTTTTCAGAAAAAAGTAAAAAACTATGCAACTCTTTTTGAATATGACAGCAATTTAGGTTGCATAAGGTTGATTTGTATCAAATGTTCGTTTCTTTTGAGTTTCCAGTAAAGCAATTAAAAACTTTGTGTCTCATGGGTTTGAGTACGTCAGTAGGAGGCACTGGTAGTTTCAGTGCCCCTACTGTTACGCACTCAACAAGTGGAAACGCCCATGAGACACAAAGTTTTTTACTGCTTTACGGAAAAAATACTGACCGAACACTTGACACAAACAATTTGCCTTGTTGACAGGTTCGTTAAAAAAATTTATACTATGTAAATGACGAACATATAAAAGATGGAGGTACCGCTATGAGCGAATGGAAACCAATCAAAGAAGGTAAAGTACGAGAGATTTACGACAACGGTGACAGTCTGATTATGGTCGCAACTGACCGCATCAGTTGTTTTGACGTAATTCTGAAAAACATCATTTCTAAAAAAGGAACTGTTTTAACCCAGATGTCGAAATTCTGGTTTGACCTTACTGAAGACATTGTCCCAAATCACATGATTTCTGCCGACGTAAAAGATATGCCGGAATTCTTTCAGCAGCCAGCCTATGATGGCAACAGCATGATGTGCCGCAAGCTGACTATGCTTCCGATTGAATGTATTGTACGCGGATATATCACCGGCAGTGGCTGGGCAAGCTATCAAAAGAACGGAACCGTATGTGGCATCAAGCTTCCGGAAGGTTTACAGGAATCCGACAAATTGCCGGAACCAATTTACACACCTTCCACAAAAGCTGAAATCGGTGACCACGACGAGAATATCTCTTTTGAGCAAAGCGTTGATGTACTGGAAAAAGAATTTCCTGGCAAAGGAAAAGAGTATGCTGAAAAGCTTCGCGATTATACCATCGCTCTTTATAAAAAATGCGCAGATTATGCATTGAAAAAAGGTATTATCATTGCGGATACAAAATTTGAGTTTGGTCTTGATGAGAATGGAAACATTGTTCTCGGTGACGAAATGCTGACACCGGACAGTTCCCGTTTCTGGCCTGCCAAAGGATATGAGCCGGGTCACGGCCAGCCATCCTTTGACAAACAGTTTGCAAGAGACTGGCTCAAAGAAAACAAAGGAAACCACGATTGGGAACTTCCGGAAGATGTTGCCAAGAAAACCATTGACAAGTATCTGGAGGCTTACGAATTACTCACCGGCGAGAAATTAAAGTAATTCCCACTACATCATTTGGAGGAATTTTCACCATGGAAAAGAAAACAATTTTAACTTTGGATCAGGTTAAGGAAATTGAAAAAACTTATCCGACTCCATTTCATATTTATGACGAAAAAGGAATCCGCGAAAATGCCCGTGCTTTGAAAAAGGCATTTTCATGGAACAAGGGTTATCGCGAATATTTCGCAGTAAAAGCAACACCAAACCCATTTATCCTTAAAATTTTACAGGAAGAAGGCTGCGGAGTTGACTGCTCTTCTCTGACCGAATTAATGCTTTCAGAATCCCTTGGATTTCATGATAATGACATCATGTTTTCCTCAAATGTGACACCACTTGCTGAGTATGAAAAAGCAAGTAAACTCGGTGCTTACATCAATCTAGACGATTTTACCCACATTGACTTTTTAGCAGAAAATGTTGGGATTCCGGAAACCATCTGCTGTCGTTATAATCCGGGTGGCGTATTTGAACTCGGTACAGACATCATGGACAACCCCGGAGATGCCAAATACGGCTTCACCAAAGAGCAGATAATTGAGGGCTACAAAAAATTAATGAAACTGGGTGCTAAAAACTTTGGTATTCATGCTTTCATTGCCAGTAACACCGTAAGCAACGAATACTATCCGACACTTGCCGGCATCCTGTTTGAACTCGCAGTAGAATTGAAAGAGAAAACAGGTGCCAATATTACATTTATCAACTTGAGCGGTGGTATCGGTATTCCATATACACCGGACAAAGAACCAAACGACATTGCGGTAATCGGTGAAGGTGTCCGCAAACAGTTCGAGAAAATCCTGGTACCGGCAGGACTTGGTGATGTATCCATCTTTACTGAACTTGGTCGCTTTATGCTTGGACCTTATGGCAATCTCGTAACAAAATGTATTCATCAGAAACATATTTACAAAGAATATGTTGGTTTGAACACTTGTGCCTGTGATTTGATGCGTCCGGCTATGTACGGTGCTTATCATCATATCACCGTCCTCGGCAAAGAAAATGCACCATGCGACCACAAATACGATGTCACCGGTTCTCTTTGCGAGAACAATGATAAATTTGCCGTAGACCGTATGCTTCCAAAGATTGACATCGGAGATTATCTGGTTATCCACGATACCGGTGCTCATGGATATGCTATGGGTTATAACTACAACGGTAAACTGAAATCGCCGGAGCTTCTTCTCAAAGAAGATGGCAGCGTGCAGATGATTCGCCGCGGAGAAACTCCACGGGATTATTTTGCAACCTTTGACTTCTGTGATATTTTAAAAGATATGAAATACTAAAATAGAACGAATTCAAACATAAGCAGGAAACAATGAATGTGCTCGCACAAAATCATTGTTCCCTGCTTTTTATTCTAACAGAAAATTTCTAAATCGTTACACGGATACTTTTTTCACCTTACTCCATTTTCCATAATAATTCACTCCATTTTTCTTTTTCACACAGCGGACACGCACATAATATCTTTTTCCACTCTTTTTGTTCGATGTCACATAGCAATTCTTTTTCACTTTCTTTTTATGCGCTTTCTTAAACTTAGCATTTGCGCTCCACTGAACCTGATAGGAAACACCTTTCTTTTTCTTCCAGCGAAACTGCACTCGTTTTCCTTTCTTGCTGCATTTCAAAATAGATGTTTTCGGAACAATCGGAGACTGAATCTTCGATGTCTTTGATACAAGCTGCGTAATCACAAAAGTTGTCGTCGGTTTTGTCCCCGCTACTCCATTACTGCCCTGTTTGGATGTATTTTTCTCTCGCACGACAGGAGTAGCACTCGGTACTTCCGTTGATTCCGGCAATGGAGTGAGGGATGGTTTCTCTGTCGGTACCGGCGTCGGAGTCAACGTCGGCAATGACGTCGGCTTTGGTGTCACCGTAAGATACACCTGCATACAGATATTTCCCTTTTCATCCTGCTCATAACTGCTCCAGTCATAATTATCGGAGTCTGCCGGGCAAAAGAGTACCGGATACCAGCCGGATTTATCTGCCTTCTGCGCCGGATTTTTCCATGTCACCGTTCCCGTTTTCGCAGGCTCAAGCGACAATGCGCATCCGGAAACCGTTTCGCCTTCTTTCCATTCCTTAGCTTTTATCGTCGGCAGTTTTCCTTTCACCGGACGCACGGTAATCGGAATCGAGCATGTAATTGTCTTTGTCTTCTCATCATACCCTGCCACCTTGCTCCAGTCATACCGAATGGTGTCTGCCGGACGAAACACAACATGGACACCTGAATTTTTAACCGGTGGACAAACTTTCTCGTCCTCCCAGAAGAAAATGCCATATTCATTTTTCTGGAAACTAAGAGAAGAATTCGACAAATCCTCACCAAAGGAAAGATCGGAGCACGATGGCCATTCAAATTCCTCCATCTCTTTTGGCAGTGTTTCCACCAAAACTTCACTCTCCACAGTTTCATAACCTTTCCCATCCGGGATAAATAACATTGTGTACCCGCAGGTTCCAAGTTTCAATGGCTGGCTGCCATCTTTCCACTCAAAACTCCCTTTGATGATTTCCCCCGTTTTCGGATTTTTATATTTTCCATCAAGGAAGCGAATCTGATTCAAACGGTCCCCATAGATTCCATGATTGCGGACAACCGATGGTGCTGCCTGCTCCGGTTTCACCGATACAATATCAACAACCACTGTATCCGTAACCGACTGATAATTATTATCCTGCGGCGTAAACACACCCGATATCTCATGTTTTCCAACATCATACTCTTTGGCATCCGTAGAAAAGGTAAATTCACCTGCTACCTTTTCGCCGGTAACCGGACTTACATACATCAAGTCCGGATGAATTTTCATTAAATTCTGACCGGCAAAAATCTGTACTTCTTTTTCATCCTGTCGTCTTGGGATAACAGCATTTACCGTTACTTTCCCGCTCTTTGTAAAGAATAAGGAATCATACGTCATCGGATATTTCGGCACAAATACAATATCCTGATTGGATGTTCCCGATTGTGGGACTAAGTCTCCTTTCACAAACTGCCACGTTCCCTCAACCGGCATTGACCACGTAACTTTATCCTCAGGAATCTGTGCCTCTTTCAGTTTCTGACCGTATGAAATACTTTTTGCTTCCAAACAAATGGATGTGTTATTTTTATTTACAGAATACGATTTTTTAATCATACGTCCCGCTAACAAATCGATTTTACCGGAACCATATAATATTCCATCCGAATTTTCTAAATCCACTGTTCCTCCACGAATCTGCAAAATTCCATCCATTTGCAATCCCTTCTTACCAATGGTCAATGTGACCCCTTCATCCACTACAAGAATAGTATCTTTATTTATCGCATCATAGTGGATAAAGTCAGGAAAGTCATAATAAATATCTCTTTCCAAAGTAATTACTCCTCCACACATCGAACAACACTGCAACGCAACATCTAAACTATCCGTATAGCATCCCTGCTGTCCTTTCGGCACATAATAAATGGAGCCAGCCGAAGCTGCTTTCACCATTTCCTTTGGCATCGAACCATATACACACAGGCACACAAGCACCCATGCAATTACTTTTTTCATTTTTAAATTCATAGACAGTCCTCCCTCTTGTCTTTTTATATCATGTAAATAGCTGCGATTCTCATTTACCAGATAAACAGATAAAATGAAATTAGATTCACCAGACAAACACCACGCTGTCTGATAAAGCAAAAGCAGTGTTTCCCCTGCGCATGAGAAACACTGCTTTTTGCTGTTCCTTCCGAAAGGAACTTTATTGTATCACGTGATATTTTACTCGTCAATTACTTTTTTTACAAATTATGGGCGTACAACGACCGGAATTTCGCTCTTTTTAAAAACGCCTCTGTCTCTTATTACAACATTATTATAGGTTGAACTACTCTCCATTGTCTTACCATTTCCAATGTAAACTGCAATGTGGTATATTCGCTTATACCGTCCGTTTCTTCTTGCCTTCGAGCCGCCAAAGCAAATCAAATCTCCCGGTCTCATTTTCTTTTCAGAATAGGTTTTCTTTGCCTTAATGGACTTTCCTTTTCTCACATAATAGTGGCCGATGTCCGCCGCCACCGGCGCCCAGCTTGTTTTGCAGACAAGATATCTTCCTACCGCACGATAGGTTCGGTAAACAAAAGAGGAGCAGTCATAATAGTTTTTATCCATCCGCCTTGCCTGACTGTACTTTTTCTTTCCTATCTTTTTATAACCATACCGCATCGCCCGGACAGCCGTTTTCGTACTTACTGCCAGATAATACTTTACTGTCTTTCCATCGACCTCGCAGGAAATCACAGCACTTCCATACTTTTTCGTTGTCACCTTTCCTGAAGCTGTCACAACAGCAACCTTTACATCGGACGAACGAAAGACCGGACGGCTTTCTGCATTTAACCCAGTCACCTTGACCGCCAGTTTTTTCTTTTTCTGATAAAAACCATATGCCTTTTTTATTTGCGGGTTTGTAACCGTAATCACACATTCTGTCTGAACGCCATCTACCTGTGCCACTACAGTAGTAGAACCAACTTTTTTCGCCTTAACTACAACGCCCGCCTGATTATAGGAAACAATCGAAACAATGGAAGTATCCCTTGTCTGATAAACAACCGGATTTCCTGCAACAGATTCTAACAAAAGTGTTGTCTGACAGCCCTTCGCTAAATTCTGCTTTTGGATTGTAAATTGGGGCTGCAAAATTTCAACACCAAGCACAAAAGAGTACACACCGCCATATGAATCCGTAACCGTAACAGAAAATTCTGCAAAGCCTGCGCGAACCGGCGTAATAATTCCCTCCTGTGTAACTGTGGCTGTTTCCGGCGTTCTTGCCTGCCACACACACGTCATCGATTCAAACTGCGGTATCGGCAGCTGAAAAGAGCCACCACCCAAAGGATGTGCCGTAAACGACTGTCTGTTAAAACTCAAATCCGAAAGAATCTCATTTTTCTTTACTTCAATTTCTGCATAGTCAACTGTCTCCGCCTTCGTTTTCACGGAAATCGTAACCGTACCTGCACCAATCGTCGTAACAACTTTGTTTGCCGACACCTCAACCACATGCTCTTTACTTAAAACCACTTCCCCTTCCGGCAAATCCGCAAGAGTAATCTTTTGTCCTAAGTAGAGACAAATCTTTTGTGTCGTCTCCTTTGCCTGCACATAATTCGTCTGATTCACTCCGGCAAATGCTAGGGCAAACAGAAGAAATAACAGTGCAAAATATCTTTTGCTGCTTCGCATTTCCTCTCACCTTTCTTTGTAAATTTTTATATTTATCTTTCCTCAAATCACAGAACAAAGACTACACGATAGCAGAATCTTCTGTCATCGTGCAGTCTCACTATAAAACCACACTGTGTCATTTTTATTTCACTTCAATTTTTTCTTTACCGCCCATATATGGCTGTAATGCTTTCGGAATCTTAACTGAACCATCCTCACATAAGTTGTTTTCTAAGAACGCAATCAACATACGTGGTGGTGCAACAACCGTATTATTTAAGGTGTGGGCAAAATACTTACCACCTTCACCGACAACACGAATCTTCAAACGGCGAGCCTGCGCATCTCCTAAATTCGAGCAGCTTCCCACTTCAAAATATTTCTTCTGGCGTGGAGACCATGCCTCTACATCAATCGATTTCACTTTCAAATCGGCCAAGTCACCGGAACAACACTCTAACGTACGTACCGGAATATCCAATGTACGGAATAAATCAACGGTGTTCTGCCACAATTTATCAAACCACATTTTACTGTCTTCCGGTTTGCAGACAACAATCATCTCCTGCTTTTCAAACTGATGGATCCGGTAAACACCACGTTCCTCAATTCCATGAGCACCCTTCTCCTTACGGAAACATGGAGAATAACTGGTCAAAGTTTTTGGCAACTGCTCCTCCGGAATAATTTTATCGATAAACTTACCAATCATAGAATGTTCACTCGTACCAATCAGATACAAATCTTCACCCTCGATTTTGTACATCATCGCATCCATTTCATCAAACGACATAACACCTGTTACAACATTTGAACGAATCATAAACGGCGGCACACAATAGGTAAATCCGCGGTCAATCATAAAGTCTCTTGCATAGGAAATAACTGCAGAATGAAGTCTTGCAATATCGCCCATCAGATAATAGAATCCATTTCCTGCAACGTCACGTGCCGAATCCAAATCCAGTCCATCAAATGATTCCATAATCTGTGCATGATATGGGATTTCAAAATCCGGAACCACCGGATCACCAAACTTCTCAATTTCTACATTTTCAGTATCATTTTTACCAATTGGAACACTCGGGTCAATGATGTTTGGAATTACCATCATGCGCTTATTCAATTCCTCTGCAATTTCTACCTCTCGTGCTTCTAAATCAGAAAGTTCTTTGGCATAACCGGCAACCTCTTCCTTCATTGCCTCGGCTTCTTCTTTTTTGCCCTGACCCATCAGCGCACCAATCATCTTTGAATTTTTCTTACGAAGAGCACGAAGGTCATCTGCTTTCTGCTGTGTCTCGCGACGCTCTTTATCAAGCGCAATCACTTCATCCACGAGTGGCAGTTTGTGCTCCTGAAATTTATTTTTAATGTTTTGTTTTACAACATCAGGATTTTCTCTTACAAATTTGATATCTAACATAATTTTCTTCCTTCCATATCTTTCTCACCGGTCATCCTGTCCCGCCGGAATTTTTTCTATGGAAAATTATACACCACTTTTTTCTTCCTTGCAATGCTTTTCCACCCATTTTCCACGCACCAAAACAATTCCAACCGGCAGCAAAATCAAACTAATTAACTGCGAGGTGGAAAAAACACTGATACTTCCTCTGATTTTATCCCCGCGAAGCATCTCTAACAAAAATCTGGCAATGGAATAATAAATCAAATAAATTCCCATCAACCGTCCATTTCTCAAATTCTTTTTCTTCATAAGGCAAAATAAAATACCACACAAAAGAAAATTCATAAGCGCCTCTAAAAGCTGCACGGGGAAACGCGGCACCTGACTTAATTGCGGAACAGCCTCATTATACGGAAACTGTATGGCAAAAGGGCCATAGTATTCAATGCCATAACAGCACCCGGAACAAAAGCATCCAATTCTTCCGATACCGTGAACAAATGGAATCAATGGTGCAAACACATCCATATACGGAACATAGGATAAATGATACTGCTTACAGTAACAAAAGATCCCCAAAAAGGCACCAATCAGGCCACCATAAAAAACAAGCCCACCAAACAAATAATTCATTAAAAATAACAGTGTCTGCATGAAATTTTTATCAAAACCAGCCGCAACTGCATCCCATTTCTGTATCAGGCTCGGAAGCCTTGTCAAGCAATACAACAGTTTAGAGCCGATAAGAATACCAATCGCCGCATAGATGGCACCATATAAAACATCCTCCTTGGCCAGACGATAGCGGCCTGCTATTTTTCTTGCTATAACAATGGCTATAAAAAAACCTGCCAAAAAAATTGTGCTATAAGTTGGAATATCTGCAAATCCTAAATGAATTGATGGAAACATTTTCTCCTCCTTAGAAAAAAAGGCTGCTGCCTAAGCAGCAACCTTCTTTATTTTGGTTATATTGTTCTCTTAGTTGTAAGCATCTGACAAGTCGTTCAATGCATTGCTCAAGTCATTTAAACTATCTGCTGCATCATTAACATCACTGCTTACTAAACAGGAACCACCAACGCATCCATAACAAGTATAACTTGTTTTGGTACTGCTGGACTCAACAGCACCACAGATTGAACATCCTACTGCAAAAATAACAGCAAAGATAATACCAATCAAACCACAGACAAAACCAGCCTGACCTTTTGTGCCTCCTGTCTGTTTTTTTGCATTAATACCGAGAACAACTGCTACGATACCTAAAATCAAAGCAATTGCGGCACCAATTACACCAAAGGTAATTCCTCCGATGACAGCGATTACTAAGCTCACAATACCAAGAATGGTAGAAGCTGTTGCTGCTCCGTTTTTCTGTTCCATAAAAATATCCTCCTTCCTCAATTATTTATCCCATAAAACTCCCTATAACAATTTATATTCTACCATACCAATATATTCCAAGCAATAAAAATTTTGACAAAAAAACTACATATTTTACATTTTTTTCATTTACCTTAACTATTTCGCATAAAAATATATATATACAAAAAAGAAGCAGTTTCGGTCAATCCCGTTGCTGCTTCTTTTTCATCCCATTATTAATTTTTATCGTTTCCCGTCACATCATCAACGGCGTCATCCACACCGTCAATTACGTCGTTTACACCGTCAGCAGCATCATCCACGCCGTCTTTTACATCATCCGATAAATCGTTATCATCGTTTTTGTTGTCATCCGTCGCATTTGGCGTTGCTGTGTTATTATTTTCATTCGTTGGCGTCTGTGTCGCTTCATTTGTTGCTTCCGGGGAAGCAGATGGGTCCGTTGCGCTGTTATTTTTATTGCCGCACCCGGTTACCATAGCGGACAAACAAACAACAAGCATTGCAAAAACTACTATTTTTTTCATTGAAATATCCTCACTTTCTACAAATAAATCGTTTCTTACAATGCTATTGTGACCCATTTTATTGTTTTTATTCGTTTGTTTTTATTTGAAAAATTTTTCAATTTCTTCCGGTTTATCGACAATGTAATCGGCACCATGCTCTTCTAAAAAAGTTCTTCCCCGAAATCCCCAGCTCACACCAATGCAGTCCATTTCACTGGCTTTTGCTGTCGCTAAGTCAACATCCGAATCACCAATATAAACAGCATTTTTCTTATCACACCGTAACTCTGCCAATGCCTTATAAACCATATCCGGTGCCGGCTTTTTTCGGATCCCCATTTCTTCCATTTCTCCGAGTGCCACATCCAGCAGATTCGGAAAATAAACCGGCATCAATTCTTTAACCGCAAAATCCGCCTTATTTGATACAACCGCCATTTTCACACCCTTTTTCTTTAAATTTTGAAGAAGCGCAAGAACCCCCGGATACAGTGCTGTTTTGTCATGGCAGTGTTCTGCATAATATTCTTTAAAATCAGAAAGTGCCTGCTCAAACACCGGATTATCCTTACCGGATGGAACCGCACGCTCCATTAACTTTACAATTCCATTTCCCACATACTGACACACCTGCGTAATTGTACAAAGTGGCATTTTATTTTTTTTAAGTGAATAATTCACGGCGTCCGCTAAATCTTCTAATGTATTTAATAACGTTCCATCCAAATCAAAAACTGCTGTCTGATATGTCATATTCTTTCATCCTTTCTGCATTCGCTCCAAATTACGCACATTGTACCACTCTCTTTTGGTTTGTGCAAGTTGACATTTGCCCGGCTAAATGCTAACATAAATGTAATTGTTCAAAATCGATTTTGAGCACTTACATTTGATGTACGAATTTATTTTTGGAGGAAATGACAATTATGAAACTAGACAAATTAGTAGGCGAACGCTTCAAAGAAAAACCAAGCGATTGCGTCGTTGAAAGTCATGCACTGATGATGCGCGGCGGCTATATGAAAGATGTAGCCAAGGGAATTTACTCACAATTTACCCCATTAAAGCGCATTTGCCAGAAAATAGAGGCGATTATCCGTGAGGAAATGGATGCCATTGACGGACAGGAAGTTTTGTTCCCGGTTGCTCTTCCGGCATCTTTGTGGGATGAGTCCGGACGTTACGAAAGTGTCGGCAGTGAGCTTTTACGTTTTACCGACCGCAACGGCTCAAAAATGGTCTTAGGAATGACTCACGAGGAAGCTGCCGTTCAGCTTGTCCGCGATTATGCAAAAAGTTATAACAGTTATCCTTTTATGATTTATCAGATTCAGACTAAATTCCGTGATGAAGCACGTCCACGTGCCGGTTTAATCCGTGTCCGCGAATTTACTATGAAAGATGCTTATTCTTTCCACACTTCACAGGAAGACTTAGAGCGTTATTATCAAATTTGTTATAATGCTTATAACCGCATTTTTGCACGTGCCGGTATCCCGGAAGTAGTTACCGTTGCCTCCGACTCCGGTATGATGGGTGGAAGTCTTTCCCATGAATATATGCTCTTAACACCAATTGGAGAGGATTCGATTGCCATCTGTTCCGATTGTGATTACCGTGCAAATATGGAAGCTGCTGAATCAGTTATTGAAAATACGAAAGATGCAGTCGATGAACCACTGACAAAAGTTCACACACCTAACATTCACACTATTGAAGAAATTTGTGATTTTCTTCATTCTCCATTGGAGAAATCGTGTAAAGCTGTTGTTTACCAGAAAAATATGACAGACGATTTTGTTGTTATTTTCATCCGCGGTGATTTAGATGTCAATGAAACCAAACTGACGAACTATCTCGGCGAAGAAGTTCATCCGGCTGTAATTACAAGTGACTGTGGTCTGAATGCCGGCTATATCGGCCCGGTAAATCTTACCGTAAATGGCAACTACACCGTGCTTTATGACAAATCACTTCAGGGAACAAATAATTTATCCTGTGGTGCCAACGAAGAAGAATATCATTACACGGGACTCTGCATGGAGCGTGATGTTGTCGATGCCGAATATGTGGATTTAGCAAAAATCGTTGATGGCGGCATCTGCCCACACTGTGGTAAAAAGACCATCCACATTTCCCGCGGTATTGAAGTAGGAAACATCTTCCAGCTTGGAACGAAATATACAAAATCCATGAATATGCAGTATTTGGATGCGGATGGCGAATCCCATTATCCAATTATGGGCTGTTATGGTATTGGCGTTGGACGTCTTGCTGCTTCTGTCTGTGAAGCACATCACGATGACTACGGTCCGGTATGGCCGATTACCATTGCCCCATGGCAGGTTCACCTGTGCTGTCTGCGTGCAGACGATGCCGAAGCAAAAGCTTTTGCTGATGAATTATATGCAAGTCTGCAAAAAGAACACATTGAAGTTATTTATGACGACCGAAACGTCCGTCCGGGTGTTATGTTCTCTGACGCTGATTTACTTGGTGTTCCAATCCGTCTTGTAGTCAGCCCAAGAAATATGAAAGAATCCGTTGTTGAGCTCTCAAGCCGTGATAAATCCGTACAGGATAAAGTTGCACTTGCTGATGTTGTACCAGCAGTAAAAGAATTGATTGCTAAGATGACAAAAGAAATTGAATCAAAATAACCAAAAAATGAAGCCGGTCTGCGAAAAAGCGAACCGGCTTTTTTTCATAATAAATTCATTTACTCTCCACGAATCTGTGCTACAAAATACTCCTCTGCTTCTCCCTTTGTCATTTCAAAAGGAATTGCTAATTCACCAAACAAATTATCCTCTGCCATATGCAGATAACGCTCATCACTTGTTGTTGCTTTTTTTCCTTTTTGTAATCTGGCCTGATTTCTCTGATAAGACGTCTTAATCAGTTTAACCCACTGTCTGCTGTCACAGGAACGGAGTGCCTCTTTGTACACCTCTTCCCGCTTCTTATCGTTCTCTACCCAGAGTGTCTCAATTTCGTCCCACTCTTTTAATAATGTCTCTGCTTCTTTTTTCGTCATAACCGGACGTGTTACTACTCTTTTTCCATCCGTTGGTACAAACAGTTTACTGCCCGAAGTATAAATCGGAACCAGCGTATAATACGTGCGCTGTGGGGCACCATCTATGCCATCCATATTTTGAATCGATTCTACCCGGCAGACTCCACTATTCCCATGCACTACATAGTCTCCTATTTCAAACAAGTCTATCCATCCTTTCTGCCGACTGCGCCACGACTATAAGAGGCGCTTATATTTTCCGTCTACACTATTAGTATACCACCTTTTTTCTGTTATCGTAAGATTTTTTTTAATTTATTAGTGATATTCGTTTGGGATAAGTGTTTAATGGTTGTTTTTTAGGGTCCGTAAATTAATAAGAAATGTTTGTGTTTCGTGGGCGCTCCCGCTAAACAAACGCGTAAGGGTATCGGCATGCCAACCACGCATACCAGATACCCACTAAAAATTAGTTAAACATTAGGACGTTTTGTTGGCATATTCCTCCTCTCTCTTTTACAGAAGTACGTTCGAACAATACAGTTAAAATAGAAAAAAAGAAATTCAATTGGCGAGAGACTATAATGTGAAACATTATCCTGTCTCGAGACAAATGAATTTCTTTTTTCTATTTTTAAACTATATTATTTCGACGCCTTTTACTTAGCATCCGTACACATAAAGCTGATTTCTGCTTCTGCTGCTAATTTACCATCTACTGTTGCAACTGCTTTGCCAATGCCCATCGGTCCTTTGCATTTAATAATTTCTGTCTCTAAGCGCAGACGGTCGCCCGGAATTACCTGCTTTCTGAATTTGGCATTTTTGATTCCGCCAAAGAAGGCAAGTTTCCCTTTGTTTTCCGGAAGGCTTAATACTGCAATCGCGCCAACCTGAGCCAATGCCTCAATGATTAACACACCCGGCATTACCGGCTGCTGTGGAAAATGACCCTGGAAAAATGGCTCGTTCATCGTTACATTTTTATATCCTACCGCTCTTACTCCCGGCTCCATCTCCTCGACGCAGTCAACCAAGAGGAACGGATAACGGTGTGGGATAATCTTTTGAATATCGTTGATATCTAATAACATTTCGTTTTTCCCTTCCGTTTTTTATTCTGCAAATGCCTTGAAAATCAATACAGCATTATGTCCACCAAATCCAAGAGAGTTACTCAGTGCTACATCAACTTTTGTTTCAACTGCCTCTTTCGGACAATCCAAATCACATTCCGGATCCTGATTTACAAGACCAATATTGGCATGTACATAGTTTTCCATAATAGATTTTACACAAGTAATTGCCTCAACACCACCGGCAGCACCAAGCAGATGTCCTACCATGGATTTTGTCGAATTAACTTTACACTGGTAAGCCGCATCTCCCATCGCAAGTTTAATTGCCTTGGTCTCGAATGCATCATTCATGTGTGTGCTGGTTCCGTGTGCATTGATATAATCAATATCTTCCGGTTTGATGCCCGCATCTTTGATTGCAAACTCAATTGCTTTTGCATCGCCGCTTCCGTCGTCAATCGGCGCTGTCAGATGGTGTGCATCACTCGTTGCACCATAACCAACAACTTCTGCGTAAATATGAGCACCACGTGCTTTGGCATGCTCTAATTCTTCAAGAACTAAAATACCAGCACCTTCACCCATAACAAATCCGCCACGGTCTACATCAAACGGAATCGAAGCTCTTTTCGGGTCATCTGTTGTATTCAACGCATTCAATCCGGTAAATCCGGCAACACCAAGCTCGGTAATCGCAGCTTCTGAGCCACCGGCAACCATAACATCTGCCTCACCATACTGGATGGAGCGGAATCCCTCACCGATACAGTGAGTACCTGTTGCACAAGCTGTTACCACGTTGATATTTTTACCTTTTAATCCAAACTGAATTGAAATATTTCCGGCTGCCATATTGGAAATGAGCATCGGAATCATAAGCGGAGCTACACGGTTTGGTCCTTTTGTCAAAATTTTCTCATAATTTTTCTGCACACACTGAAGACTTCCAATTCCACAGCCGACGCTGCATCCTACCATAAATGGATCTTCCTTTTCCATATCCAGCCCACTGTCTTCAAGTGCCTCTTTTGCAGCTACAACCGCATACTGTGCAAAATCTTCCATACGTCGGGCGGATTTTTTATCCATCGCAATCGTCGGGTCAAAATCTTTAACCTCTGCTGCAAGATGCGCTTTGTAATCCGTTGTGTCAAACTTCGTGATTGGTCCGATTCCAACGGTTCCTTTTTTTACATTTTCCCAAAAATCTTTTACATTATTTCCGATTGGGGTTACTGCACCCATACCGGTAACTACAACTCGTCTACTCATTCTTTCCTCCATTCATTCTGTTACATCGCAATACCGCCATCGACACACAATACCTGTCCGGTAATGTATTTTGCACGGTCAGACGCTAAAAATACAACTGCTTCCGCTACATCTTCTACCGTACCAAATGCACCGAGCGGAATCGTTTTACATGCTTCTTCTTTTACCGCATCCGAAAGCTTGTCCGTCATCTCTGTTGCAATAAATCCAGGTGCTACTGCATTTACTGTGATACCACGGGATGACAATTCTTTTGCCGTCGCTTTGGTAAGACCAATTACACCGGCTTTGGAAGCGGAATAATTTGCCTGTCCCATATTTCCGATAATTCCAGAAACCGATGCCATATTGATAATATGCCCCTGACGCTGTTTCATCATCGGACGCGTCACAAATTTAATTCCATTAAAGACTCCGGCAAGATTTGTCTGAATAACATCCTGAAATTCTTCCTCAGACATCTTCATAATCAGATTGTCTCTTGTAATTCCGGCATTATTTACCAAAATATCAATTCTTCCATATTCTTTTACCACGCCGCCGAAAAATTCTTTCGCCTGCTCAAAATCGCTGACATTGCACTGAATGGCCTTCGCTTTACCGCCATCTTTTTCAATCTCAGAAACGACCTCGTCGGCACGCTCTTTGGAACCATTATAATTAACAATTACCATTGCACCTTCGCGGGCAAGTGCTTTTGCAGTTGCTCTTCCGATTCCTCTGCTGGCACCGGTAACGACTGCTATTTTGTCTTGTAATAACATACTGCCTCTCTTTCATAAAGCACTATTTGAGCGCTTCTACAACCTTGTCAATATCTTCCATTGTTGCCACATTATATGTAGTCAGTTCCTTGCCAATGGCTTTGGCTATTTTCTTATTAAATCCTGCCAATGTTCTTCCCGGTCCAATCTCGATAAAGGTATCAACACCGTTTTCTACCATCTTTTCCACTGACTGCTGCCAGCGTACCGAATGGCTGACCTGACTTACAAGACGAGGCATAATGTCTGCCTGCTCTGTAATATAGGAAGCGTCTACATTTGCCACATAAGGAATCTGCGGTTTTTCAATCGTAAGTTCTTTTAATACAGCCTCTAATTTTTCACCGGCTCCGGTAAGAAGGCTTGAGTGAAATGGTCCGCTTACGTTTAAAAGAACAGCTCTTTTTGCTCCGGCTTCTTTTAATTTGTCTGCTGCCTGTTTTACCTGTTCAGTCTCTCCGGAAATTACAATCTGTCCCGGACAGTTATAGTTTGCAACCTGAACTTTATCAAACTCTTCAATATTTTTATCAATCTCTGCGGCATCCATACCAAGAATTGCCGCCATACCGCCTTTTCCGGCAGGCACTTCTTCCTGCATGAAAATACCACGTTTACGAACTGCTTTTGCAGCATCTACAAAATTCATAGAACCTGCTGCTACTAACGCACAGTATTCACCAAGGCTAAGTCCGGCTGCCACATCCGCCTTTACACCTCTGGTTTTCAATTCTTCCATAATTGCCACACTGGTTGTAAGAAGACATACCTGCGTAAATTCTGTAATATTAATGTCGTTATTTTCTTCAAAGCAAAGTGCTTTCAAGTCCAAATCAACTGCCTTAGATGCTTGTTCAAACACATCTTTTGCCACTGCTGAATTTTCATAAACATTTTGTCCCATTCCTACCACCTGTGCTCCCTGTCCGGGGAAGACAAATGCAATTTTACCCATAGTTCTATCCTAGCCTTTCTTTCGTCATTTTCTCATCATTGGTGCATATACATTGCACTCTAAAACATTGACACCAAGAGAAGCGGACTATGTCAAACTTTCTTGGTGTCAATCTTGACCTGTTTATCAGGTTATGTGCAATTGTTTTACTCTACACCTTTGCTCTTTAAGAAATTAATTACGTCGCCTACTGTGTTGATGCTTTCCAAATCATCCGTAGGAATCTCAACATCATACTCCTCTTCAAGAGCCATGATCAATTCATAGAGATCAAGAGAATCTGCTCCCAAATCATCTTTGAAAGAAGATGCTTCTGTGATGCTGTCTGCATCTACGCTCAACTGATCTGCGATAAGTTCCTGCATTTTTTCTAACATAATACGATTTCTCCTTTTTACTTAAATTCTTTTTATTCGTTCAAAATTATACTTTGAATCACCATGTATTGTAGCGTATCCACATACGTTTGTCAAGATTTTTCCATTTATATAAACTGGAGTGTAAAACAAACCACTGCCGCCAAGGTAAGCAGCACATAAAAAACGATTGCTTTCTTCCTCTCCGGATAGGCTTTCAGGGCATTTAAAACAAACAGCACAATAACAATTCCAAGCTCCGTTTTTAACATCCAGCCCTTATTCATCCCCATGCCCACATCGATAATGATAAAGATTAACAATATGGCAGTCAGTATACTTTGTAAAATCATGAGCACTTTTTCTTTCTGTCTCATAAGCCCCCACGCGCCTGCCATATCCTGCGAAAATTTTCTATCTGCCATTTATTTCCCCTTTCTTATTGAAACTGCCTGCATCCACTTTACTGTAAATGCAGGCAGTTCGAAAATAGTATACAAAATAGTATATTGTAAACAAAATAAAGGAAGCTTCGAAAGGGACTTGAACCCTCGACCCCTTCATTACGAGTGAAGTGCTCTACCGACTGAGCTATCGAAGCACACGGTGTATAACCGACAGAATATATAATACACATTCCTAATTTTTTTGTCAAGTAATTCATTCATACTTTTGGTCATTTTTTTCAAATAAGCAAAAACACCCACCGGCACATAAAAAGCAAGTCCTGCCTCTCATGCACCGGTGGTGCTCTCCTAATCATAATACCTTACATTACTTAGTAAGCAGCATCATAATCTCATTGCTTCGATTAATAAACTCTGTCATCTTATCTGCCTGCAGTGGCTGATGGCTAATCATTGCCAGATCATAAAGCTGTTTGCAGAACATATCGCTGTGCTCGCCATCTTTGTTCGCCAGCAGATACTGAACCAAATCATTGTTTGCATTCAGAACTAGTGTCTGTCCGACATCCGGCAGTTCCATACCGCCCATGCCATTTGCGGAATACATCTTCATCATATCCTGCATCCTTCTGGCCTCTTCAGACAAGGTAATCATAGAAGAAACTTTATCATTTTTCAATTTCTCCACTTTAACCTCTAATTGGTCTTTTCCGGTTGCTTTACGGAACAATTCTTTCAAAGTCTCGGTATCTTCTTTCAGTTTTTCCTCATCGCCTTCTTCTTTGAAAGCATCCGTCAAATCTGCATCAATTCTCTGGAATTTCACATCGTCATCGCCGGCTTCCAATGCCGATACAAACGGCTGGTCAATATTATGAAGAAGAACAACCGCATTCATATCCTGCTCACGGAACATCTTCACATACTGGCTCTGCTGCTGCAAATCGGTAACATAGTAAACAATCTTCTTTGGTGCCTCTGTCTCTTCTGAAGATTTCTCATCCTCTTTGCCCTCTTCGACCACTTCTGCCTCTACTTCCGGCTCCGGAATTGTCTCCAAATACTCTTTTAATGTGCTGTATTTGTCGTCCAAATCCTTGAACAAAACATAATCTTTAATTTTCTCTTTGAACTTCTCATCTTTCAAGCAGCCAAATTTGATAAACGGGCTGATATCATCCCAATATTTCTCGTAATTCTCGCGGTCTGTTTTGCACATACCGGAAAGTTTATCTGCCACTTTTTTCGTAATATAATCCGAAATCTTCTTCACAAAACCATCATTCTGCAAAGCACTTCGGCTTACGTTCAATGGCAAATCCGGGCAGTCAATAACGCCCTTCAACAACATCAGAAATTCCGGAATTACTTCCTTAATATTATCCGCAATAAATACCTGATTGTTGTATAACTTAATCATACCTTCAACATTCTCATACTCCAGGTTTACTTTCGGGAAGTACAAGATACCTTTTAAGTTAAACGGATAATCCATATTCAAATGAATCCAGAATAACGGCTCACGGTAATCATTAAATACCTTACGGTAAAATGTCTTGTATTCCTCTTCGGTACACTCATTTGGATGTTTTGCCCAAAGTGGGTGCGTATCACTAATGGATACCGGACGTTTCAAAATTTTGGTCTTTTTAACCGGCTCTTTTGCTTCTTCGCCCTCTTTTTTGTCATCCTCTTTTGGCTCTTCCACAATTTCCTCAATAACCGTATCTTCCTCTGTCACTTCCTCGCTCGGAATTGTCTCATACTCCGGCTCAGCATTTGCCTTTGTAAGGAAAATTTCAACCGGCATAAAGGAACAATATTTATCAAGCACCTCACGAACACGGTATTCGTTGGCAAACTCGTAACTGTCCTCATTTAAATGCAGGATAATCCGGGTACCTACTGTATCTTTATCGGATGGTCCCATCTCGAACGTCAAACCACCGTCAGACTCCCAATGAACCGCTTCCGAACCTTCTTTATAAGAAAGGGTATGAATTTCTGCAGAGTCCGCTACCATAAATACAGAGTAAAAGCCAAGACCAAAATGTCCAATAATCTGCTCTTCATTTGCTTTATCTTTATATTTTTCCAAGAAATCAGCAGCACCGGAAAAAGCAATCTGGTTAATATACTCTTTCACTTCGTCTGCCGTCATACCAAGTCCATTATCGGTAAACGTAATTGTTTTATCTTCCGGATTTACTTCCACCTCAATTTTAGCTTTGTAATCATCCGGCAGAGATGCCTCACTCATAAGGTCTAATTTTTTCAATTTCGTAATCGCATCACAAGCATTACTTACAACTTCACGGATAAAAATATCATGGTCTGAATACAACCATTTCTTAATAATCGGGAATATGTTTTCTGAATTAATCGCTAAATTTCCTTGTTCATTCGTCATGTTATCAACCTCCAATTAGTAATTCAATCTTGTTCTAACAGATATGATAACGCTGTCACAATCGAATGTCAAGAAAAATTTAGCACTCATTCAAATTGAGTGCTAACAATTTCATGTTTCTTTATAAATTGCAGACAATTGTCATCCCACGCCTGCTGCCCTTTTTTATCCAGAGAAAACTCCTTTTGCATATATCCGGTCACAAACTGAAGTTTTTCCTTTTCATAGCGGATTTGAATCGATCCGACATCTCCATTTGGCATGTAATGACAAAAATCAAACAACATCTTCTGTGGCACTTTATTTCCTTTTATCCACGAAAAAACAAATGTTTTCATCATATTCCATGTAACCAGACCAGTTTCATCTGTCCGTTTTTCATCACTGTCAAACCAATCATCAAAACATCTGCCGTCAATATGAAACGTGGCAAATGTTGTCACCTCGCAGGAACGCAGATGAAACCGGTCAAACATACTGCCCTGAAACATATGCTGCATAAATTCTTTTACGCTATCAATTTCCAATACAATCATTTCGTATATTATCCTTCCTAACTGCTCATACTAGCATTGTTACAAAGTAACCTAAATTCACCGATATGGTGAAAGAATGGAGGCAGATTATGCGTGCAGATGAGCAAACTTACCGCGATGTAGCCAAAAACTGTAGTGCCTATGAAGTCAAGGACTGCTGTAGCTGCAGCAACAAATCCGGCAATGTCAATGTTTCCTGCGTAACATGTAAACATTTTACGTCTGACAAACATTGTTCTTTGGACTTGTTCGATCCAATCGTGGAAAACCACAATCTTTAGGCATTTTTATGCCCTTTTGCCGGGATTTTCTTCTTATCGGAAGTCCCGGCAGTTTTTTTAACCGGTACATTCTCAAAAACAGCAATTGAGCGCGGTGCCAGCTCATATTTCTTTCCATCCACTGCCATTTCCATAGTATTTGAAGTATCAAATACCTGTTTCCATTCTTTATTTTTTTCAATTTCCGGGAGATAAAATACATGTGGCTCCCAGTGAAAATTAAATGCAAAATACAAGGAATTTCCGCCATAATAGCCACCGAAAAACAAAACACCAAGTTCCCTGCTATAATAAGAAAACCTCGCATTCCACGGCTCTACTCCGTGACAGGATACATCCGGCGCACCAAGCCCCTCAGAATCCATACCGGTCAGATACCGTCTGCTCTGATAGAGAGGATGATTCCTACGAAACTCAATCAACTTTTTTACATAGGAAAATAATTCTTTATTTTTCTCTAGCAAACTCCAGTCAAGCCATGTAATCGCATTATCCTGACAATATGCATTATTATTTCCTTTTTGTGTATTTCCAAATTCATCTCCCGAAAGAATTCTCGGTGATGCCATACCAAGCATAAGCATAAGAAATGCATTTCGTTCCTGACTGGAGCGCTTTTCACGGACTTCTTTTTTTCTCGAAGGTCCTTCTGCCCCACAATTCCAGCTGTAATTATACTCTGTTCCATCGAGATTCTTTTCTCCGTTTGCCTCGTTATGCTTCACATCATAAGACACCAAATCCCGCAGAGTAAATCCGTTATGCCCGGTAATCGAGTGAACCATGGCAACTCCTTTTTTCTGCTCGCGGAATTGATAATAAAAATCCTCAACCTGTCCTTCATCACTTTTCAGAAAACGTCTTGCCGTCACCAAAAAACGGTCATTCATCTCGCAGAACATTTCCTGACCGGCTTCATAGCCACATTCATCCCAGTGATAACCAAATAATTTCAAATGAGATAGAACCGGGTCCTGTCGCAGCCATTCAACAGACACACACTCCTGATTAAACCGAAAACCATCGATATGAAAACGCAGTGCATAATACCGCATACAAGTCAGCATAAATTCAGGCGACACATCCTTAAAATAAAAATCCATCACCGCGTTCATCCCCTGTGAATGAACTGCTTTAATCAGCTTCTGAAACTCCTTTACCTGTTCACCCTTTTTTGCTGCATAACCGGCCTTCGGAGCAAAATAAAACGCATCCTCTGTATAGCCCCAGTAATTAACTTTCTTTAAATCCACGCCATTTTCATCATGCATACATTCATTAAAATCATATGCCGGCATGAGTAACAGCGTATTTACCCCTAAATCTTTCAAATAAGAAAGCTTTTCCTCCATACCGGAAAATGTACCCGGATTTTTTACATTTGACGACTTATGTTTCGTAAATCCACGGACGTGGCATTGATATAAAATCATATCACGCGCCGGAATCTTTTTCCAATTTTCTCCTGTCCAGTCAAAATCCTGAAAATCAAAACAAGCTCTCACTTTTCCCTGACGTCTGCCAAAGTACTCTCTTCCGGTAATCATTCTGGCATAAGAATCGCAAAAACTTTCACCATCTGCTACAAAAAAATAAGGCATTCCCTGAAGCCTGTCTGCCAAATTCTCCGCTTGTAAGACAACTGTAAAATAATCTTCCATCCCGCACATTTTCGCCGGATACATCGGAAACAGTTTCCGCTTTCCCTCTGCTATGACTGCCAACTGACATTTCTTCGCTTTCGGCCGCCAGACAGAAACCAAAACCTCATTTTCATTCTGTTTTCTGACACCGCATGAAAACTCCTGCTGCATCTCATATGGTCTTGTCTTTATCATCTCGAATAATGTCATGCAATCCTTCCTCCATAATTTCTAAAACAATTCGTCCAATTCAAGAACTTTTCTTTTATTATACCGAAAAAGAGTGGAAGTAACAAGAAAAATATGATAAAATAGAAGTCGACACAAATAATCTACAAACTTGGGAAAGGAGATTTTTTATGTTATTAGACAGAGAATACAAAGTACCTTCCAAAACGAACAGCAAAATTAATTTAAAAGTCGTTCCGGGACATTTTGCAACGACATCTTCACACATTAATTTTTATATGGATATGACCACCTTAAAAGTTCGCCAAAAGGAAGCTTATGAAGTAGCAAGAGAAATGGCAAAAGAATACCAGTACAGCAAACCGATTGACACCATCGTATGTATGGACGGCTGTGAAATCATCGGTGCCTGCTTAGCAGAAGAACTGAACAAAAACGGTATTATGTCATTAAACCAGCATGACAGTCTGTATGTCATTACACCGGAGTTTGACGGAAACGGACAGATGATTTTCCGCGACAACTTACAGCCGATGGTAAGAGGAAAGAACATACTTCTTCTTTTAGCATCCGCAACAACCGGACGTACCATCGCCAGAAGCCTGGAGTGTATTCAGTACTACGGCGGTATCATTCAAGGCATTTCAGCGATTTTCAGCGCAGCAAAAGAAATTTACGGTGAACCTGTCCACTGCATCTTCTCAACAGAGGATTTGCCGGACTATAACACCTTTACACCAAGTGAATGTCCACACTGCAAAAACAAAGAAAAAATTGATGCGATTGTAAATGGATTCGGATATTCCGAATTGTAAATCGTACATAATAAAAAACGGTAAATCAACGGAACTGTATGGTTTCGATGATTTACCGTTTTTTTGCTATTTCAACTGTTTCAATATTTCAAGCAAATATTCCCACGTTCGTTTCACACTTTCCACATCCATACTCTCTTTCGGCGTGTGGATATCTTTCATATCCGGTCCAAACGAGACACAGTCAAGTTCCGGTATCTTTCCGGCAAAAATACCACATTCTACACCTGCGTGAAGTGCCTCCACAATAGGTTTTCTACCATATTGCTCTTCAAATATCCGGCACATCAAATCACGCAGCGGCGAATTTTCCAGATACTCCCATGCCGGATAATCTCCATTTGTGGTAACCGTGCCGCCTAATGTCTTTGTCAGACAGGCCATCTTGTCAAGCAGCGCCCGCTTTTCCGATTCCACACTGCTTCGCACCGAGAATGACAGCGAAACATGGTCTTTCTCCGTCTTCATAATTCCTAAATTTAACGAAGTCTGAACAAGTCCTTTCATTTGAAAACTCATCTTCTGAATTCCACCCGGCAGACAAAGAAGGGCGGTAATCACCTTATCCGCGGAATCCTTCGTCATTGCCAACTCTTTTTCTACAAGTGTAGTTTTCTTTGCTTCCACCAAAATCATAGGGTCTGTTTCCAAAAACTCATGTTTTATTTCAGAGGAAATCACAGCAATCTTTGTATTGATTTCAGACTGCCGTTTTTCCGGACATACAATAACTGCTTCTGCCTGTCTCGGAATGGCATTATCTTTCAATCCACCATTTAAGAAGCACAGAGAAAATGGAATTTCTTTATGCAGTTCATAGAGAACCCTTCCCATTATCTGACAAGCATTGGCGCGCCCCTTATCAATTTCAACACCGGAATGGCCTCCCATTAAACCACTGACAGAAATAACGTATTTCTCCCCATCGCCTGTCTCAAAGGAAAGTGGAAGTTCCACCTGCGCTGTCACACCGCCGGCACAGCTGACTAACAAATGCCCCTCATCTTCGGAATCCAAATTCAACATCGTTTTTGCACGAAGAGGTGAAGTATCCAAAGCTGTGGCACCTAACATTCCGATTTCTTCATCTACCGTAAGCACAATCTCCAACGGCGGGTGTGGATATTCATCCGTCTCCAATAAAGCAAGAGCATACGCAACGGCAATACCGTCATCTCCCCCAAGCGTTGTTTTTTCTGCTGTCACAATGCCATCTTCCACCTGCAGACAAAGTCCATCCGTCTCAAAATCAATGTCACAGCCCTCTTCTTTTTCACAGACCATATCCAAATGCCCCTGCAGCATAACCGGAGCCGAATTCTCATATCCTTTTATGCCGTCTTTCCATATTATCACATTGTTATATTCATCCTGCAAATAAGTAAGGTGATGCTCTTTTGCAAAAGAAACACAATAATCACTGATTTTTTTCGTATTTCCCGAACCATGCGGTATGCCACAGATTTCTTCAAAATAATGCATCACACGTGCCGGTTCTAATGCTCCCAAAACACTCATTGTCAATTCCTCCTTGCTCTGTGTAAACTTTTTTCACTTCTATTGTATGAATCCACATTCTCTGTGTCAAGCAATTGTAATTTACCCAAAAAGGTGCTAAACTATGTTTATTAACTTTGCAAAGAATGGAGATTATTATGCTATGAAACATTTAGAACTTGGCTTTGTCGGATTTGGACTCATTGGCGGTTCCATCGCAAGATCACTCAAAAAACAAAATGAGGATGTGTCCGTACACGTCTATTCCAGAAGAAAAAATCCGGCACTTGATGAGGGCATGGCGGAAGGAATTATTGATTCTATCTGGTATGAAATTGATGAGCGTTTTTCCACCTGCGACATCATTTTTCTCTGTGCGCCGGTTCTAAAAAATACAGACTATCTGTCCGTCTTAAAACCGCTGTTGAAACCTGGCTGCATTCTTACCGATGTTGGAAGTGTAAAGGGAAATATCTGTAAAAAGGCAGCCGAACTTGGACTTAGCCGCCAGTTTATCGGCGGACACCCAATGGCCGGTTCCGAAAAAACGGGGTTCGAAAATTCCACTGATATTTTGTTGGAAAATGCATACTATTTATTGACACCATTTGAGGAGACGCCGTTAGAAAACTTGTCTCTGTTAAAAGAATTGGTAGCAAAAACCGGTGCAAACTGTGTCGTTTTATCACCATCGGAACATGATAAAATCACTGCTGCCATCAGCCATGTGCCACACATTATCGCCGTTTCCCTGGTTAATATGGTTCGCACAAGTGACAACGAGGAGCAGAATATGAAAGCGTTTGCCGCCGGCGGTTTCAAAGATATTACAAGAATTGCCTCGTCCTCTCCACAAATGTGGCAGGATATTTGCTTAGCAAACAGCGAAAGCATTGATTATTTTCTCTCCCATTTTGAAAAGCAGATTGAAAATTTCCGCCACATGATAGCAGAAAAAGACGGTGCTTCCATTCAGGATGAATTTCACACAGCAGGCGACTACAGGGATTCCATCCCTGCAAAGAAAAGCAGTGTAATTGCCCGTTCGTATGATTTATTCATAAACATCGATGACCGTGCCGGCGCCATTGCCACAATCGCCACGATTCTGTCCGTGAACGGCATCAGCATCAAAAATATCGGCATCATTCATAACCGTGAATATGTAGATGGTGTTATGAAACTGGAACTTTACAAAGAAGATGATGAGAAAAAAGCAAGAGAGCTTTTAATCCAGAATCGATATGATATTGTGGATAGGGATTAACACCTATCCACAAAAATAAGTAATTGCCTGCGGATGATTTTGAATCACCGCTTTTTTATGTTTTCCACCATTTTCCCCATCCAGCGTATACGCTAACGCTTCCTTACAACTGATTTCCACATGGGAACTGTGTATCACCTTCACATGCGAATTTGCTTTTCCGTGCAGTAAAAATGCCATTACCTGATTCAACTCAATCGGATTTTTCGGTGTTTTCACAAAAATCCCATCAAGCAGACCATCTTTTAAACTGACACTGTTTTTCTTATATAATTTTAATCCTGCTACCGATTTTGCATTTGTCACCATACCAAGAATACAATCCTGCTCCCAAGTTTCCAAATCTGTCTGCACCTTTATATGATAACTTTTGGTTTTTCCCAACTTTACCGCACCATCTAAAATATAAGCCGTCCTTCCAAACAAGTTTTTCGTCGCCTGCGGTGTTTCATAAGAAACCGAGGTAAAAGCTCCAAATGCCGCTACATAGGAAAAGAAATTACCGTTCATGTCCCCGACATCATAAGCATCCTTTTTGTCCCCCACCGCAATCTGTGCACAGGGAATCACTCGTTTTGGCAGCCTGATACTATTTGCAAAATCATTCACCGTTCCGGTTGGAATATAACCACAGGCCGGACGCATATCGGGTGGCAGAGTCATCAATCCATGAATCACCTCATGCAGTGTACCATCGCCGCCGCTGCATATCACACGGTCACAACCGATTCCCTTTTGTATGATATATTCGGCTGCATCTCCAGCCTTCTGTGTTGCCGCAATCGAAACATCCCACTGTCTTTTCATCATCAAATCTATGATATCGGCAAGTTTGTTCCGCAAAGTCCCCTTTCCGGCACGCGGATTATAAACGAATAATACCTTTTCTTTTTCCATAAAAACCCCTCACTAGTCGTCTAATATAATCATCGCATCTCCAAACGAGAAGAACCGGTATCTCTCCCGCACTGCTTCTTCGTACACACGCATAACCTGCTCTTTTCCTGCAAGTGCAGAAACAAGCATTAAAAGCGTTGATTCCGGCAAATGAAAATTCGTAATCAGCACATCCATCATTTTGAAAGAATAGCCCGGATAGATGAAAATATCGGTATCGCCCTGTCCCGGCTTAAGCACACCATTTTCATCGGCAGCCGACTCAATCGTCCGGCAGCTTGTTGTTCCCACGCAGACAATCCGTCCACCGGCTTGTTTTGCCTTGTTGATTCTATCTGCCTCTTCTTTTGTTACCTGATAAAATTCAGTATGCATATGATGCTTTGACACATCATCCACTTTTACCGGTCTGAAAGTACCAAGCCCGACATGCAGCGTAACATTTGCTACAAGTACTCCTTTTTCCTCTAATTTTTGAAAAAGTTCCTCCGTAAAATGAAGCCCTGCCGTTGGGGCTGCTGCCGACCCTTCGTATTTTGCATAAACGGTCTGATAACGGTTCTTATCTTTCAATGTATGCGTAATATAAGGCGGAAGCGGCATCTGTCCAAGCTGATCTAAAATCTCCTCAAAAATGCCCTCATAACGAAACTGAATCAAACGGTTTCCATCCTCTTTGACATCGATAATTTCTCCCGTCAAAATTCCATCTCCAAAAGAAATCACGACTCCTTGACGCGCTTTTTTGCCGGGTTTCACAAGAGTTTCCCAGACATCATTCTCCATGCGTTTGAGAAGCAGGAGTTCAATTGTTGCCCCGGTATCCACTCTGGTTCCGTATAATCTTGCCGGAATTACTTTCGTATTATTCCGCACCAGGCAGTCTCCCGGCTTTAAATACTCTACAATATCCGTAAACACTCTATGCTCCACGCGCCCGGATTTCCGATGCAGCACTAAAAGTCTCGATGAACTTCTGTCCTCAAGCGGATCCTGCGCAATCAATTCTTTTGGTAAATCATAATAAAAATCACTTGTTTTCAACCGTCTCATCCTCTCTGTTTTTCTGTTCCCCTATTGTAGCACATGCGATGATGGTTTTCAATTCTCGAATTTTACATAAAATTTACGTAAAAATCAGATAAATACGTCTTTCCATTTTAGCAAATTCATTGTAAAATAGAAACAAAGAAATTGGTTTCAGAATGGAGGTATTTATGGCTTCTACAACTTATGCGGCAGTTCATGTCGGCTCAAATGAATTATGTATGAAAATATATGAAATGTCCCGTCAGAATGGAATTCGTCAGCTCACTTATGTACGCCACCCGCTCAGTCTTGGTGCGGAATCGTACACCGAAGGAGTCATTTCCTATCAGACACTTTCAGAAATCTGCAACACACTAAACGATTTCAAACGGATTATGACAGAATTTCATACTGACAGCTGGGACGTCTGTGCCACCAGCGCAATGCGCGAGGCAAAAAATGTTTTAATTGTCACCGACCAGATAAAAATCCAGACAGGATTCAAAGTAAAACTTTTCAGTAACAGCGAGGCAAGATTCCTTTACTTCAAAGGAATGGTTCACAATGAAAAACAATTTGAACCACTCAGTGAAGAAGGGTGTCTCGTTCTCGATATCGGTGCCGGCAGTGTCCAGCTCTCTCTTTTTCAGAACGGACATCTGCAGCTGACGCAAAACCTTTTACTTGGTTCTTCACGTATTCAGGAACTGCTGTATGCAATGCAGGATGAAGCCTATGATTACGATGCTTTGATTGATGAATACATTGAAAAGGATTTGTCTTTATTTAAACGACTGAATTTAGATAAAAAAGAGATTCACTGTATTTTGGCAGCCGGTGAAATGATTCCGGAAACCTACTACCACATGAAGGAAACAAAAAAAGACTTTGAAGGCTTTTTGCCGGATAAAATATTTACCAAAAAGAAAATGTTAAAATTAATGGGTAATATTCATGCACAATCACTTCTGCCTACTTTGCTTTTAATGCGCAAAATCACACAGCTTACGGATTGCGAGAATATCCTTCTCTCTCCGATTAATCTTTGTGATGGATTGGCCGCTGATTATGCAGAGCGAAAGTTCCGTCTTTCCTGTGGACATGATTTTACAGAGGATATTCTGAGTGCTTCAAGAAATGTGGCACAGAAATACGAAGTTGATTTAAGCCACATCGACACCGTGCAGACCCTGGCACTCCAGATTTTTGACCGAATCAAAAAAATACACGGTCTTGGAAAACGCGAGCGCCTGCTTTTACAGCTCGGTGTCATTCTTCACGGCTGTGGTGCCTATATCAATGCACTGCACGCAAGAGAATGTTCCTATCACATTCTTTTGTCAACGGAGATTATCGGAATCTCTCATAAAGAACGTCTCATCGTTGCCAATATGATTCGCTACAATGATGAATCTTTTCCTTCCTTTGAGGAATTGGACGGTGATTTTTCAAGAGAAGAATATATTACAATCGTAAAATTGAATGCAATTTTAAAAATTGCTAATGTATTAGACAAAAGCAATCGTCAGAAAATTAAAAATGTTGGTGTATCCGAGCGAAATGGAATACTGACAATCACGGCGGACACCATGGCGGATATCACCTTGGAAAAAGGACTCTTCTTACATAAGGCAGATGTCTTTGAAGAAGTTTTTGGTATCCGGCCGGTACTAAAACAAAAACGAACAGGAAAGCGAGGATGATGATATGACCCAAAACGAACGATTTACCAACCGCGAGTTAAGCTGGCTAGCCTTTAACAAGCGTGTTTTGTCCGAGGCGAAAGACAACCATCTTCCGCTGATGGAACGATTAAAATTTTTAAGCATTACCGCCTCCAATCTGGATGAATTTTTCATGGTCCGCGTTGCCTCTCTGAAAGACCAGGTAAATGCCGGTTACACAAAAAAAGATATTGCCGGTATGACCAGTAAAGAACAGATTGATGCGATTTTGAAGGAAACTCACAAATTTACAACAGCTCAGTATAATACCTACAACCGTTCTTTTCTTCCTTCATTAAAGAAGAATGGCTTAAAAATCGTCACAGAATTTGAAAAACTAACGGAAGAACAGGCAGACTACGTTGACAACTATTTTCAGAAAGAAGTTTTCCCGGTCCTCACTCCGATGGCTGTGGATTCCTCCAGACCTTTTCCGTTAATCCGCAACCGCTCACTTAACATCGGTGCGCTGTTGATGGATAAAAAGAAAAAGGGAACCATTGATTTTGCCACTGTGCAGGTTCCATCCGTTCTTCCACGCGTTGTCACAATTCCTACCGATGGTGATAACTGTACGACCGTAATCCTTTTAGAGCAGATTATCGAAAAGAACATTCAAAAACTATTTTTGAATTATAGAGTTCTTTGCCAGGCTCCATTCCGTGTAATGCGAAATGCTGACCTCTCCATTGACGAAGATGAGGCAGCAGACCTTTTAATTGAAATCGAGAAACAGTTGAAGAAACGCCAGTGGGGCGAGGCAATCCGCTTAGAAGTCGAAGATAATATCGATAAGCGGCTGCTGAAAACGCTCCGAAAAGAATTTGATTTAAGTGAAGATGCCATTTTCAAAATCAATGGCCCTCTTGACCTTACTTTTTTAATGAAAGTATATGACATCGAGGGTTTTGACCACTTAAAAGAACCAAAATATATACCACAGCAGCCAAAAATGCTGGATGCCTCAAGAGATTTATTTGAGCAGATACGGGAACATGACATTTTGCTTCATCACCCGTATGAGACTTTTGACCCGGTTGTCAATTTTGTTAAAAAGGCAGCAAGCGACCCAAATGTACTTGCGATTAAGCAGACACTTTACCGTGTCAGCAGCCATTCGCCAATTATTGCTTCTTTAGCGCAGGCAGCAGAAAATGGAAAGCAGGTATCTGTACTCGTCGAATTAAAGGCACGTTTTGATGAGGAAAATAATATTGTGTGGGCGAAGAAATTAGAGAAAGCCGGGTGCCATGTTATCTATGGACTGGTTGGATTAAAAACTCACAGCAAAATCACACTGGTTGTCCGCAAAGAGGAAGACGAAATCCGCCGTTATGTCCATTTGGGAACCGGAAACTATAACGACTCTACCGCCAAACTCTACACCGATATGGGTATGTTTACAAGCAAAACCCGCTATGGGGAAGACGCCACGGCAGTCTTTAATATGCTCTCCGGTTATTCCGAACCGCTTGTATGGAATAAATTATCCTTAGCTCCTCTGTGGCTGCGCGGCAAGTTCTTGTCTTTAATTGAGCGTGAGAAAGAACATGCCAAGAACGGTCGCCCGGCAAGAATTATCGCAAAGATGAATTCCTTGTGTGATCCGGGAATTATTGAAGCACTCTATGATGCCAGCGAGGCAGGCGTGGAAATTGATTTGATTGTACGCGGCATCTGCTGTCTGCGTGCCGGAATCAAAGGCTTAAGTGAACATATCCGTGTGCGCTCCATCGTTGGTACCTTTTTGGAACATTCCCGCATTTTCTACTTTGAGAACAATGGAAATGCCGAATATTATATGGGAAGTGCCGACTGGATGCCAAGAAACTTAGACAAACGTGTAGAAATCTTATTCCCGATTGAAGATCCTATATTGCAGGAAGAGATTTACCACATTTTACACATACAGCTCTCGGATACAAAAAAAGCCCACCTTCTCATGCCGGATGGACACTACGTGAAGGTAGACCAGCGAGGAAAAACTCCTCTGAATTCACAGCTGTATTTCTGCGAAGAAGCAATGGCAAACGCTAAAAAATAACGCTTTTTGCCAGTTCATCCGCAAGGTCATTGTACTCATCTCCGGAATGTCCTTTGACCTTTTGAAAATGAATGATTAGTTTATCCTTTAGGGAATCAAAGTATGCTTTATAGGCTTTGGTTCCCTCTTTATTTGTTTTCCATTCTCCGGTACACCACGAGGCAATCCCTTGATAATCATGGACAATCGTAAGACTTTCCGCCCCCTGTTCTACCGCCATCTTCATTGCCACCTGTGCTCCGAGAATTTCGCCTGCCACGTTCCGCATAGCAGCAAGTTCTGAGTCGGTTCCCTTTTCGCAGTACTCTGTTTTCTCCCCTTCAAAAAAGAACACAACACCGCAGCTGTACTCACCGGTCTCGACATTGTAACTTCCATCTACATAGGCAAGTGCTTCATCTTCTATCTTATTCTCTTTCGTATTATTTCCTAAGAAAGCTTCCGCTTCTTCTTTTGTCGGAAAACTTTTAAAAGACGCATTAGCAAATCCATCCACCTGTGCCTTGCACGCATCCCAGTTTGTATAAATTCCCGGCGTTCTTCCGGCTCTCACTGCATAATATTTTTTCTTCGCCATCTTATTCTCCCTCTTTTAATTGGTTGATTTCATTTTCTGTCAATTTCCGGTATTCCCCCGGTTTTAAGGCAGGGTCCAAATTTATTCCGGCAAATGATACCCTTGCTAATTTTGTCACCTTTGCCCCCAAAACAGCAAACATCCGCTTTACCTGGTGAAACTTTCCTTCCGAAATCGTAAGCCTTGCGTGCCCGGATTTCATGAGTTCCAGTTTTGCAGGCAGCGTTTTTTTCCGCTCTCCAATTTCCAATCCTTCCGCAAACAAAACTACTGCATTTTCAGGCAAAGTTCCTTCGTAAATCACATCATAAACTTTTGCCACATGATAAGCCGGCGATAACAAACGGTGTGCAAGCATTCCATCATCCGTCAAAATAAGAAGGCCCACCGTATCTTTGTCCAGACGCCCCATCGGAAATAATTCCCGTTTCATCTCCGGCAGTAAGGAAAGGACGGTACGCTCCTTCTCATCTTTTGTTGCCGAAACCACACCTGCCGGCTTATTTAACATATAATAAACGAACTCTTCTGCCCTAATCTCTTTTCCGCAGTAAGTCACATCTTCTTCACTGTCAATTTTACAATTCGCCTGTTTTACGACTGTTCCAGCCACGCAGACAAGTCCGCGCCGAATCGCCTCTTTTGCCTCTTTTCTCGTTAATTCTACATAAGTAGAAATATACTGGTCTAACCTCATCTGCCTCCCCATTTTCACCGCACCTTTCTAACTGCATATATTAATAGCAAACTCTTTTACCGGATAAGGAGCAAACTTATGCCCATTCGTATTTATATCGACCAGGGACACAATCCCTATGGTTTTAACGCCGGTGCCGAAGGATTTGGATTACGGGAACAGGATATCACCTATTTAGTTGGTGCTTATCTTGCAAACATTTTAAATGCGGATTCCCGCTTCACTGCTATCACATCCCGCACATCACCGGATGAAATTTTAGGTTACGACACCAACTCAAGTCTCAGAACCCGCACCGAGCAGGCAAATCAATGGGGGGCTGACTACTTTTTAAGCATTCACACAAATGCCAATGTAAATCCCGCCATCAACGGTACGGAAGCATACGTCTATGCCGTCAACACGCCTTCTTATGAACTCGCCGTCAATATCGTAAATGAAATTGTAAGACGTTTAGGTACAAAAAACAACGGTATCTATGCCCGTCCTTCCCTCTACGTATTACGGCGGACCAATATGCCCGCCGTCCTCATTGAACTGGCTTATCTCTCAAATGAAGGCGACGCTGCCCTCTTAGCCGATAAACCATATGAATTTGCTTATGCCATTTATGTTGGTCTTCTGAATTACCTTGGTCTTCCTCAAATCCCTTTATTTGAATAGGAAGAAGTAAACAAGGACAACAACACCTAACACAATTCGATAATAACCAAATGCCTTAAAGTCGTGTTTACGGATATAACTCATGAGGTATCGGATTACAAACAGAGACACCACAAAGGCAACTAACATACCAACGAGTAAAGTCACATAACCCATGGCACCAAAGCTTAATCCACTCTTTATAATCTTTAAGACACTTGCACCAAACATAACCGGAATTGCCAGATAAAAAGTAAATTCTGCTGCTGCACCACGAGCCACACCAAGAAGCAAGGCACCAATGATGGTAGCACCGGAACGAGAAGTTCCCGGCACAACAGCCGCTAATAACTGAAAAATACCAATGATAAGCGCAGTGTCATATCCGATTTCCGTTACCGAAGTAATTGCCGGTTTTCTTCCCTTATTCCAATTCTCTACAATAATAAATAAAATACCATAAACAATCAAAGCACCTGCCACAACATACGCATTGTAGAACACCTCGTCAATCCAGTCATCAAACAAAATGCCTACAATTGCTGCCGGAAGACATGCCACGATAATCTTAAACCACATCTGCATAATCTTCCAGTCAATAATGGATTCGCCCCGCTCTCTCTTTGTAAAACGGAATGGCCATATCCTGCTCCAAAATAAAAGAACAACGGCTAAGATAGCACCTAACTGCACAACAACCAGAAACATTTGAGAAAACTGTTCATCCTGAAATTTCAAAAATTCTTCCACTAATATCATGTGTCCGGTACTGCTTACCGGCAGCCACTCGGTGATTCCTTCCACAATACCCCAGATCACCGCAACGAAAACATCGAAAATTCCCATTTTTATCCTCCATTTGCTAAGCAATATATTTTCTACTGTCCCATATTTTAGCACATCCCCTGCCTCAAAACAATCATAAGTTGCAAAAAGAAAAAAAATATTGTAGAATAAGAAGAGTATGTTTTCAAAATGAACAAAAAAAGAGGATATGATTATGTATCAATGGATGAAAAAGTATCTTGATCCAATTTGTCCGCTTTTTGCCATCCTGCCACTGTTATCCTGTTTTGGATTAAATATGCTTATTTACAGTGGAACGATGGTAATGTGTGCAGACTGGTATCATTATGACCTTACCACTTCTTTGGATCAGGCAATACCACTTGTTCCGGGTTGGATGTACATCTACTTTGGATGTTTTCTGTTCTGGACTGTGAATTATATTATGGTTGCCAAAATTAACCGGAATGACCCGGACACGTTTTATCGTTTTGTTGCAGCCGATATGATTTCCCGTCTTGTCTGCGGAATCATTTTTATGGTATTTCCAACGACAAATGTACGACCGGAAGTAACAGGCACAGGATTTAGTGTCTTTCTGCTTCAGTTTTTATACGGATTGGATCAGCCGACAAACCTGTTTCCATCCATTCACTGTCTGGTAAGCTGGTTTTGTTACACCGGCATCCGGGGACGCAAAGAGGTACCTGCCTGGTACCGTGCATTTTCCTGCATCTTTGCTCTGCTGGTTGTCCTTTCAACACAGTTCACCAAACAGCATTATATTGCCGATGCCATTGCCGGTGTCCTGCTCGCAGAAGTTCTTTCACTTCTCACACGCAGAGTTAGCTGGTATCGCGCACCAAAGTTAATCTTCACCTGGGTAAACCGGCGGTTGCTATATGTATTGATTCGAACAAAAGGAGTAGCACGTGAGCAAAAAAACTAAACGAAATTTATTTAACGCTCTATTTTTGGTAGCTTTGCTTGGTTTAACCATCTGGGCTGTTTTTAAAGACCAGGACTTTGGCGTTATTTTACACACACTCTCCCAGATTGCACCGGGATTTTTGTTAGCCGGCTTTATTTTGGTAATTGTGTATGTGTGCAGTGAGTCTGTTATTATTAAATACCTATTAAGTACCGTGCAGATTAAAGTTCCGTTATTTAACTGCATCCGTTATTCTTTTGTAGGTTTTTTCTACAGTTGTATCACCCCGTCAGCAACGGGCGGACAGCCGATGCAGATTTACTATATGAAAAAACAAAACATTGATATTCCAACGGCTACTATCATATTAATGTTAGTAACGATTGAATATAAATTTGTACTTGTTTTCATCGGATTAGCAGTTGCCATATTCGGACAGGACCTTATCACAACGCTGAGTGTTGACGTTCAGTTTTTCCTTTATTTAGGAATTGCACTCAACGTATTCTGCGTATTATTTATGAGTTTACTGGTATTCCTGCCTGGCACGGCAAAATATTTAATCACCAAGGGATTTGCTCTCTTAAAGAAACTTCACCTGATGAAAGAGAAAAATAACCGCACCGAGCGCTTAGAGCAGTCGATGGAAACTTATAAGGGAGCCTCTCGCTTCTTAAAGGAAAATAAACTTGCGATTTTTAACACAACGATTATTTCTTTTATCCAGCGCTTCTTCCTTTTTGCGATTACTTATGTTGTATACCGAAGCTTTGGGCTGAATACGGAGACTTTCTTCACTATTACAATTTTACAGGCAGTCATATCCATTTCTGTTGATATGTTACCACTGCCGGGTGGAATGGGAATCAGCGAGGGACTTTACCTGCGTATCTTTACCCCGATTTTCCACGGAACGGCTATGACAACCGCTTCGCTGCTTGTCAGCCGCGGATTCAGTTATTACATCCTTGTAATTGTTAGTGGTATTGTTTCCTTTATCACACATTTGACTGTCACAGATAAAAGTAAAAAAACAGAGTAAAAGAAAAGAGGATATTTATGATTGGATTTTATAATTATTCAGTAATTGTTACCTACATAGGTGTAGCGCTTTCCGTAAGCGGTATGGCACTTGCCAGCACCGGTCAGTTTAAGTTTGCCATTTTATGTCTGGCACTTGCCGGCGCCTGTGATACTTTCGATGGAAAAATCGCACGTGCTATGAAAAACCGGACAAAAGAAATGGAAATTTTTGGCATTCAAATTGACTCGCTCTGCGACATGGTGTGCTTTGGAGTAACTCCGGTTATCATTTCCTATCAGATGGGTTTGAATTCTGTCTGGGGTATTGCAATTGAAATTTTGTTTGTTCTATGTGGTGTAATCCGCCTTGCTTATTTTAATGTATTGGAAGAATTAAAACATACCAATCCCGAAACCGACCAGGCAAAAGGCTATCGTGGTCTGCCAATTACAACAATTACAATTATTTATCCAATTGTATATTTGTTTCACCCATTGGTCAGCCATGAAACATTTCTTTTATTCCTTGCCATCATGCACATCGTAGTTGCTTTCCTGTACGTTCTTGATTTTAAACTCAAAAAACCGGGCAACAGTGTAATTGCAGCCATGATGGTACTTGTGACCGCTGTGATGGTTTGCATTTTATTTGTCGAATAATAAGGAGGACTTATGGATTACATTGATTTACAAGGGAAAAAAGTAAGTAATATAACAAACCAGGATAAATTATTATCCTTTTTATATACCAACATTTTCGGGCGTATGCTCTTAAAACCATTGATTCAGCCGCAGGTTTCCAAACTTGCCGGACGCTATCTTTCATCTGCTCACTCAAAATGGCTGATTTCTAAATTTATTGAGCGCAATGAAATTAACATGGATATTTATGAAGAGTGTGACTACTCTTCTTTTAATGATTTTTTCACCAGAAAAATCAAGCCGGACAGCCGGCCTGTTCCGGAGGACCTTGATGTCCTTATCAGTCCATGTGACTGTCTGGCAACGGTTTATCCAATTCAGGAGAACACAACATTTTCCATTAAAAATACAGAATACACCTTGCGTTCTCTGCTTCGCAGTCCACGCTTAGCAAAACGTTTCCGTAGTGGGTATGCCTACATACTCCGCTTAACCGTGGAAGATTATCACCGCTATCTTTACTCTGTGTCCGGGAAACAGTCGAAAAATTATCACATCGACGGAACTTTCCACACGGTAAATCCGATTGCCAACGATTACCTTCCAATTTACAAAGAAAACACGCGCGAATACACAGTAATTCACTCAAAAGAATTTGGCGATGTACTCCAGATGGAAGTCGGCGCTCTCTTAGTTGGCAAAATTTCAAACCACAAACAAAGCACAGTCGTAACCCGTGGAGAAGAAAAAGGATTCTTTGAATACGGCGGTTCTACAATCGTCGTACTCACTCAAAAAGGCCGTGTTACACCTCGTTCTGACTTACTGACAAACAGTAAAAACGGTTATGAGACAAAAGTCCTCCAGGCACATCCGCTTGGTATTCTTCCTCATTAATGAAGGAAGATTAAATACGCCAAAATCACACTAAAGCCACAAGCTAAAATCAACATATCATGAAATTCATTCAACATAACAATCATCCTCTCACATATTTTATGAGAGGATGATATCACAGACAGGTGTACAATAAAACGTGCACCTTTTTTATTGGATTTTTTCTGTTTAATCTTCAATATTTCTGACGGCTTCTCTGACTTTTAAAACCATCGACGGACTCACGGACAACTCATCAATTCCCATTGAAACAAATGTTTCTGTCAGGGAAGTGTCTGCTCCAAGTTCTCCGCAAATACCAACCCAGCATCCCTCTTTATGTCCATTTTCAACGACCATACGGATCATGCGGAGAACTGCTTCATGGTGAGAATTATAAAAGTCGTCCAATTTCGGATTCTGCCTGTCAATTGCTAACGTATACTGAGTCAGATCATTGGTTCCAATGCTGAAAAAATCAACTTCTTTAGCAAGTAAATCGCTAATCATTACCGCTGCCGGCGTTTCAATCATGATTCCCAGTTCTACTGTTCCATACGGAATTTCCTGCTCATCAAGTTCGCTCTTGACTTCATTTACAATTCGTTTAATCACTCGCACTTCATCGACTGAAATAATCATCGGAAACATAATTGATAATGTACCATAGTAGCTCGCACGGTAAATGGCACGAAGTTGTGTGCGGAAAATATCCGGCTGCTTTAAGCAGATACGGATCGCGCGATATCCAAGTGCCGGATTGTCTTCTTTGTCCAAACCGAAATAATCCACCTGTTTGTCCGCCCCAATATCCAATGTTCTTACGATTACTTTTTTACCGGCCATCGTTTCTACAACTGTCTTATAGGCCCAAAACTGCTCTTCTTCCGTTGGAAATGTCTCGCTTTGCAGATACAAAAACTCACTGCGGAACAAACCAATTCCATTGGCATCGTTTGCCAGAACCTCGGCAACATCCGATACACCACCAATGTTGGCATACAGATTGATTTTCTTTCCACCCTTTGTAATAGTCTCTTTGCCCTTCAGTTCCAGAAGAAGTTTCTGTTTCTTTTCTTCTTCTTCCTTCTGTTTCTGATAGCGTTCAAGTGTTTCTTCATCCGGTTCAATATAAACCTTTCCGTCAAATCCATCAACAATTGCCATTTTACCGGAAATATCTCCCGGAAAATCCACGCCGATTAATGCCGGGATATTCATTGTGCGGGCTAGAATTGCTGTGTGGGAATTGGTCGAACCGTGTTTTGTAACAAACGAAAGGACAAGACTTTTATCAAGCTGTACCGTCTCACTTGGTGCCAAATCCTCTGCCACAAGAATCACCGGCTCATTTCCGGTTATTCCACCGCTCAGCTTTCCCATTAAAACGCGAATCAAACGATTGGAAATATCTTTTACATCCGCTGCACGCTCTTTCATGTAAGCGTCATCCATACCAGAAAACATCGCAGCAAAATTGTCTCCTGTCGTTGCCACTGCGAACTCTGCATTTACCTTTTGTGTCTCAATCATATTGCGGACGGATTCGATATAATCCAAATCATCCAACATCATCTGATGTACATCAAAAATCATGGCATTGGCTTCTCCTACTTCTAGAAGTGCCTTTTCATACAGTGCCTTTAATTCCTCTTTTGCTTTTTCTTTTGCATTCTCAAAGCGTTTGATTTCCTCATTCGTATCTTCAATTGTCCTACGTTTTACCGGGTCATCGCCCTTTTCAAAAAGGGCGATTTTTCCGATTGCGATTCCACCAAAAACACTTTTTCCATCCAATACAATCATAGTACCTCCAATCTAAGGTATCTAACAATTACCTTAACACATTACAGATTTTCCTGTAAAAATGCGCTCAATTTTTCAATTGCTGCGTCTTCATCATCACCATCTGCTCTCAGTACAATTTCCTGGTCTTTCTTTACGCCAAGTCCCATAACACCAAGGATTCTTTTAGCATCCACTTCTTTGCCATCTTTACTAATTGTTACTTTGCTTGAAAAGGCTGCTGCCTCTTTTACAAACATTCCTGCCGGTCTTGCGTGAATCCCCTGCTCATCTTTAATTACATACTTAAACTCTTTCATTTTCATTTCCTCCTTTTACTTATGCTTTCGCATCTTTTTTGATAAATCCTAACATCACTGCCGTCACAGCGGAACCAACCAGCCATGCGACAATATATAATAACGGCTGTCCAACGGTAGCGAATACGAACACGCCACCATGCGGAGCCATTAAGGTACATCCAAAGAGGGCGGATAACAATCCTGCCACACCGGCACCAGCCATCGTACACGGAATAACATGCAGTGGGTCAGATGCCGCAAATGGAATTGCGCCTTCGGTAATAAACGAGCATCCCATTACAATATTCGAAACTGCGGAACCCTGCTCTGCTTTTGTGAATTTCCGAGGAAACAATTTGCAGGCTGCTGCAATACCAACCGGTGGCACCATACCACCTACCATGATGGAAGCCATTGCCATATAACATGCCTGAACTGCCGGGTCCGAAGCCTGTACTCCCTGTGCCATCATCTGCGATGCGGTTGCTAACATACCGGAGCCAAATACATAAGCTGCCTTGTTTATCGGGCCTCCCATATCAATCGCCATCATAGCACCAAGAATCAAACCAAGAACTGTAATCATACCTGCATCGGAAATACTTGTCAGCATATTGCTAAGTCCTGTATTAATCAAACCAATCAGTGGATTAAATACCATCGTCATCAATATACCAATCAGGAAAATACCAACGAGCGGATAAATCAGTGTCGGTTTAATTCCTTCCAAAGAATCCGGCAATTTACTGCACAATTTCTTTAATCCTAATACGATAAATCCTGCCACAAAGCCGGCTGCAATACCACCAAGGAATCCGGATACGGTATTTCCACCATTTTCTCCAACAAAGGCAAAATTTGAAATGAATTTTGAAAATCCACCAAGACTTTCATTGGCAAATACATATTTCGCCAGTACTGCATTTCCATTTGCTGCTAACAAACCACCGGTAAAACCAACAGCAAGTCCCGGTCTGTCTGCAATTGAATAGGCAATATATCCGGCCAATACCGGAACCATGAGTCCCATGGAAAAATCGCCAATATACTTAAACAGTGCGGATAATGGTGTACATGTACCAAAATTTCCACCACCGGTACCACCATAGCCACAAAGTGTATCAATCAAAAATGCAATAGCTATCATAATACCGCCACCAATTACAAATGGAAGCATGTGTGAAACACCACTCATCAGATGCTTATAGGTCGCATGTCCAATCCCCTCTTTTTCCGCTATTTCTTCTTTCGGAGCAGTTTCTCCGCCACCCTCATATAACGGTGCTTTTCCGTCTACGATTTCACGAAGCAATTCTTCCGGTTTATTAATTCCATCGGCAACCTTAGTAACAACGGTTGGTTTTCCCTGAAAACGATCCATCGGCACCTGCGTGTCTGCCGCTACGATAATACCATCGGCACGCTCAATTTCATCTGCCGTCAATACATTTTTTGCACCGCCGGCTCCTCTTGTCTCTACCTTAATCGAGTAACCTAATTCTTTCGCCTTTTTCTCAAGTGCCTCTGCCGCCATATAGGTGTGTGCGATTCCTGTCGGGCAGCCGGTTACTGCCACGATATAATGTTCGGAATCCGCTCGTTCTACAGCAGTATCACCCTCATTTTCCGAACCTTTTTCTGCCTCTTCAATAATCTGTTTAAATTCAGAAACGCTCGTTGCCTGACGGAGTTTATTGGTAAAATCTTCATCCATCAAAAGAACCGACAAACGACTCAGCACATCCAAATGCACATTATCCTCTGTGTTTGGTGCCGCAATCAGGAAAAACAAATGTGCCGGCTGTCCATCTAACGATTCAAATTCAACCCCGTCTTTTACAACCATAGCCGCAAGTCCCGGTTTGATAACCGCATCCGATTTGCAATGCGGAATAGCAATTCCCTCACCAATACCAGTGCTTCCTTCCTGTTCTCTTGCATACACACCCTGACGATACGTTTCCTTGTCTCTCAACTTTCCGCTCGCATCCATCAGTTCCACCATCCGGTCAAGTGCTGCCTTTTTGTCTGCCACTCTGCCATCTAGCAAAATACTTCTGTCATCCAGTAAATCAATAATTTTCATAGTAATTCTCCTTTCTTAAAAATCAAATATATGTGAACGTCGTACCTGCTCCACTTCTTCTCTCGTTGCCAACTGGTCTGAAAATGCGCTTGCACTTCCTGTGCAAAGTCCCATTTTAAAGGCTTCCGCATAATCGCCTTTGGCTAAATACCCGGCAAGGAACCCGGCTACCATCGAATCTCCTGCTCCTACCGAATTTTTCACAACACCATGCGGTGCCTCACTGGTAAATACGCTGCCATCACTGCCAACAAATACAGCACCTTCCCCTGCCATGGAAACAATGACATTCTGTGCTCCCCTTTTCTGCAATTCCTTTGCATATACAACCGCATTTTCTTTACTGTCAATCATGATATCAAAAATTTCCGAAAGTTCGTGATTATTTGGCTTTATCACGAATGGATGATACGCAAGCACATTCATCAAAAGATCCTTTGTCGCATCCACAGCAATTTTAATCCGCTTGCTCTGAAGCCTTGACATGATATCTCTGTAAATCGACTGCGGCATTCCGGAAGGTATGCTTCCCGCAAGAACAAGCACATCGTCGTCTTTCAATGTATCCAGCTGCTCATACAACAATTCCAAATCTTCCTTCCGAATCACTGGTCCCATTCCATTGATTTCGCTTTCCACATCAGAACGAATCTTAAGGTTAATTCTCGAAGTTCCATTTTCAATATGAATAAATTCGGTTGAGATTCCCTTTTCTTTCAGAAGCCGCTCAATCTCCTGTCCGGTAAATCCGGAAAGGAAACCAAATGCCGTCGTTTCATATCCCAGGTTTTTGAGCACCATAGATACATTAATTCCTTTTCCTCCGGCATAAATATCTTCCTGCACCGTGCGGTTTACTTTGCCGAGTTCAAAATTCTCCACATGAATGGTGTAGTCTAAGGAAGGATTAAATGTTACCGTGTAAATCATTCTTTGTCACCTCACTTTACTTCAATGATATTGTCACATTGTCTATAACTCTCATCTAAAATCTGTGTCGTTATGATACAAGTTTTTGCAAACTCTCCAAATTTTACACAGGAAATCTGCGAAAACTTACTCGAATCACAAAGCACATAACGTTTGGCACAATGTTTCATGGCAACTTCTTTTACTTTTGCCTCTTTGACATCCGGTGTACTAAAACCTAATTTCTGATGTACACCATTTGTTCCCCAAAAGCCTTTTGTAAAATTATATTTTTGTAGACTTTCAATTGCTTCATCGCCAACAATTGCCTCTGTCGTTGCCTTAAACTCTCCGCCAAGAATATACGTTGTATAACCCGCCATCGAAAGTTTCCTAGCATGTGAAACTGCATTTGTCACAAATGTGATATCCTTTTCTGTCAGATAATCAATCATAAGTTCTGTTGTCGTTCCGGCATCCAGATACACAAAATCGTTTGGCTCAATAAGCGATGCCGCATACTTTGCAATTTCCACTTTTTCCTCTAAATTCCGGTCTTTTTTCTGGAGTACAGTATCTTCTTGGGTACTATAAACATCACTGATTATCATCGCACCGCCACGAACTTTTTGGAGCCTTCCCTGCTTATCAAGTAGAGTCAAATCCCGTCTGGCTGTGGATTCTGATATTCCCATCCGTTCCATCAATTCCGGAATCGAAGCACTCCCTTTTTCCTTCACAATACGCTCAATTCCCTGAAGTCTTTCTTCTGTCAGCATCTCATCACTCCATTTCATTTTTTGACTACTTTTGCCCGAAATGGACTTTTTTGTTTTCTTTATCTGTATTATAGCGTCATTTTCCGTCATTGTCAATCGCCTTCTTTCATTTTCTTTCATTTTTTGAAAGAAAATAATTTTCACACAAAAATGCCGGATAAAATAAACAGCTAAGAATTAGTCCTTTGATTATTTTATCCGGTATCTACTTATGTTATTGATATTATTACTCTCCAATCCCATACTCCTGTAACAATTCTTTCTGGTATTCTGTATCTATGATTGCTTTTTGTATATCTTCCATTCGATTATCTGCCAACAAACAGTGATATAATGTGTTAATTTCTTGGATTCCTTGTGAAATGCCTTTCACTATTCCACGTGCTTCTCCCTGCTCCAGACCTTGGGCAATGCCTTTTTCTATTCCTCGTGCCTCTCCCTGTGCTATCCCTTTCTCTATTCCTCGTTCCTCATACATATCTAACAATACACACATATTGATTCTTCCTCCTTTTCCTTCTGTTTCCTGGATTAGTTCTTTTGCTTTCCGATATCTCCTGTCATTTGTCACCGCCGACAGCCAATCTAAAAACGCTTCCGGGTGGTCTAATTGAAACTCTGTTGTTTGAAAATATTCATCCAGTTTTCTTCTGTCATTTCCACAGGACAGATAACGGACTATGTATTTAAAATCTGATTGATACTGGCGGATTGTCGTTTCCGGCTGACTGGCTAGGTTAATCACACAAACCGAATACGAGGGTATCCATGGCTCCAACTCACATTTCATATCCTCCGGGAACTCCAGCATATCATTCAGACATCTTGGTTTTTCCCATTCTTTCTGACTGTAATTCAAAACCAGAGTAATGACCGGACTTAATTTCTGTGAATCGTTAAGTTCTTTTGTCATCGGATTTGGATAATTGCCGGTTTTCCGATTACTTTCCTTCACTTCTTTTATCTGTTCCATATATTTTGCGTGCTGGTATCCCATATCACGCACCGGCATAATATTATTTTTGTCACTCTGATTTTCCAAACATAAGAAGAAATTTGTATTATCCTTCTTACACTTCATCGGCACATCCATCTGTAACTGGCGAAGTTTATCGTCAGAGACGGCTTTCGTAATCAATTCGCCGGGTTCCCGCGACAACTCTTCCGCTGACACATAACATCTGCCACCAAATAGGTTTACATTCACAATGTCTGAAAATACGTCTTTGTACTGTAATAAATTTTTTTCTGCTAAATCTTTTGCTCCCAAATAATATCCTCCTTAATTAGTCAAATTCTTTTGTTACTATCATTACAAGGAGAACATCTTCGCCCCACCCTTGTTTGTATATATACTAGCACAGTTGCATTACAAAGTCAATATATTTACTTACAATTGTCAAGCGACTTACGCCCCTAAAAAAGAGGACTAAATCGTGCCAAACAAGCCAAATTCCAGCATATAAAAAGAGCGTAAAACGACACCCCCAATAGGAGGGGCGTTCTACGCTCAAAGTTTTTTCAAAACCCGTCTTATATTACTTCTTTATCTTAACTTTTTTCACCGTGCTCCACTTACCGTACACCTTTTTCTTGCCATTCATTTTATAGGCACGAACACGAATGTAATACGTTTTCTTCTTTTTCAGTTTCTTAATGGTGTACTTGGTTTTCTTTGTCTGTACGCTCTTTTTCTTTTTGAACTTTTTGTTTAGGGCATACTGAAGCTGGTAGCCTTTGACATCTTTAACCGCATTCCAGCGAACAACAAGTTTTCTGCCTTTTTTATTCTTTGGCACTTGCAAAATAACCTTTGATAATGTTTTCTTACCTGATATCTTATCCGAGTTATCCGGCGTCGCCGAAGGTGTTACCGTTGGTGCTATAGTCGGCTTTAAAGTTGGAATTGCAGTTGGAACAGCAGTCGGCTTGGCCGTTGGCGTCGCCGTCGGTTGTTTCGTTGGCACAGCAGTTGGCGTTACTATCGGTGTTGGCGTTGGTGTGGCATTTGGTACCACTTCCTTTTCCAGCACAATGCTATTATTCCAAAGCTCATATTCCGTTTCTTCCTGTTCTACCTCCAAATACAATATCTTCGTTCCGGATATATCATTTCTTGTGGCTTTATTCCATATCTCCACAAGTGAAATATCTTTCGATTGTCCTGATGATAATGTTCCCAATGTTTCTGTATGTATTACATTACCGTTTTCTCCACCATCTTTAACAACCAAAGATACATTTTCTGCCTCGTTACCACCATTATTGGTTACTGTTATTAAATCATTATTTTTCGCTGTAACAGCAAGATCACTTGTTGTCGTTTCAATCGTTTGCTTCGCTGTCAATTGCTGTTCAAATGTTTCATCCGATGTAACGGAAGCCGTAATATCCGAAGTAGTAAAGTCTGCCGGAACAGAAATCAGTATCTCCTGTTCACTCTGCATACCAGCAGCTAGTTTGTCTACGAACGGCCCCTCATACAACACATTTCCGGAAGCATCTTTTACTGTAATTTTCACATGATTCAAATCGGTTGTACCGGTGTTTGATACAGTAATCAAAATCGGATTTTCTTTATCCGTACCAAAACTTAAAACATCATAAGCAATATTGGTCACCTCTGCCTGACTCCGTTTGGTCTCATCTTTATATTTTAATACCGTCGCACCATATGGATTTTCTTTTGAAGTATCCACTTCCTGCTCTGTATAAACAACTCCCGGTTCTTCACTATTTTTTAACAGTGCAAAGCCACTGACATAGCCCCCATCTTCGGTAAGCGTAGCAGCAACGGATTCCTCTCCTATCTTTTGTTTATAAATTTCGCTATTAAAGTTATCCTGCCCAATCCAGTAAACGGCATCTTCATATACATCATACGAAGAACTGCAGGCAATCCTCAAATTTTCTGTCTCCCCACCGTCATAGCGCATAAGCGTTCCGTCCTGAATAAAGTAAATCTTTCCATCGATGCATTTTACTGCCTGCATTCCGGTATCCGCAGTTGCGATTGTTTCACCATTTACTAAAAGGGTCTCCCCCTGAACCATAGCCAGTGAAAATTCGTCTCCAATATAACCATACGCAAAGTCACTGATTGTATCATTGGTACGGTATAATTCTTCCGGAGCAGACCAACCATCCTCAGTCAGTTTACTTCGATAAATCTTCGTCTTGCCTTCTTCTAACAATGCATCACCAGAAGAATTTTCACCCCAAACGGCATACAAATCTGTTCCGTCTGATGCAAACTGGTATTTATAACTCCAATTTTTTCCCGCTTCACGCAATGTAATAACCTTATCGAAAGTTTGGCTTTCTTCATCATATCTTGCAACTTTTAATGTCAGGTGCTGCAGGATTTCCTCCTCGGACATATCTTCCGTAATTGCCACATCACTGTTTTCGTACATCACGTAAGTAAATCCATTGTGAGAAAACATCTGTGCTGCTGTATCCAGACGTCCCGTCTTGTCAACCGGTTTGCCATCACTCCATGCACCATTCTGATACAAACGGTACATCAATGTTGTCTGACCGCCGACATTTTCCTCGGTATCATCCAAATATGTCATAATTGCCGTTCCATCCGCAAACGTCGTTATCGCCGGCTTTGCATTTTCATAAACAAGCGATTCCTGAGCCGAATCCAGCAAATTCTGACTCTTTTTAACCGATTGAATCTCTTTTTTTGTCACAGGCGAACTTCTCTTATACGTCATTTTGCCGATACTTTTTGTCGTCTTACCTAAGTTTGGATACAACTCCAGTCGGGAAAACTTCCAGTCTTTATACCCTGACAATCCCGGCACTATCGTATCTGCCTGAATATAAAGTTTTCCGGTCAGATAAGCCGACACCGAATTTGAAAAACTCTTCCATGGAAAAGAAGCCTTTCCACCGATTTCTCCCTCAATACCACCTTTTATATCAATGACTACAGCGTCCGCGCCCAAAGCGATATGCGGCTTGATTGCAAGATTTAACTCTCCACCTGGTGTAATGACTTTTTGCGGATTCATCGTAAGGCAGATTTTTCCATCGACGCTTCCGGAAACACCAAATTCCGAATACACAATCCACCAAAGCGGCACTTTTACACTTCCGCCGGCTTCCAGTGCCGCCGTCATGCCACCTTCTTCAAAACCGATTACACTGCCATTATCATCTAATTTTAGTTTTACATAACCTGCCGCATTACCGTTCACATGAAATGCCGCACTTCCGTTTACTTTCTTTAATTTTCCTCGAAGTTTGGAAAAACGATTCCATAATTTCGTCGTATCGACTTTCCCACCACAGGATTTAACCAGTGATTTTACTTCCTGATACGATTCACGCCAATAGGTGTCATTTGGGTCTTTTTTTACGGTGGCACTATTATTTGACTTGATTCCTAATAATACTTCCGCCGTCTTATTCTTGGCATCAATATTCACCGTCATGTTAGCGGCATCGAAAAAGGATAAATCCATCGACATTTTTTGTTTAAAAATATTGAATGTATTGTTTCCAATACTGATTTCCGGTCCTTTTAATTCGGCAGAGCCAAGGTTTGAAAAATCAGGCAGAGACTTTTCAATGTTTGTAATGTATTTTTTGTCTTCAGCGCTAACATATGGTGTTGGTGTAGGTTTTGATGTTTGGGTAGGCGTTGGTGTCGCCTGTGATGAACCACCTACCCCTTTCGAGGTGACTTTTCCTGCATAACTCCAAAGATTAGAAGAGGAAAGATTTAAATGCAAAGCGGGCCGGACCGCATCAATAACAGTGTCGACACTATAGCCATCGTAATCGCCGTAGCCACTGTCATCCACATAGGATGCATTAATACTACGATCAGTGCCCGGCGACCGCAGCCACCACCAGCCGTTCCCCTCGTACTCCGTACTCGTGGACGTCCACGCTCCGCACTCTTTCGCATATGCTGTATTTTTTGCTTCTCTTGTTTCACTGTTGGTATCAAACTCGCCATTAAATCCATAGGCAGTATTACATACTTCTGCAATGGACAAAAGATACACTTTATCTATGGTATTTTCTCCACCTTCTGTTCCATAGTATGGATTGTCTTTGTTCACAACTGTTGTGTTCTTTATTGCAGTCTGTTCTGCTGGTGTAAATGCCGTATTTAAAAATGTATCATTCAACCATGTACGAAGGGTACAGGTTGCCCATGTCACATCCGTAAATTTCTCGTTATATGATCCAGCATCCAAATTTCGGTCTGCCAGTAAAAAGGCATCATTTCCATTCACGGAAAGGACACGCCATTTAATTGGTTCTTTTTGGTCATTCTGATCGGCTTTTCCATCCCCATTTGTATCATTCTGCCAGTAGTTTCCAAAATAGATACAATCCCATGTTGTTACACCGTTTCCATCGGTAGTTGGATTTTGTAAACTAACTGCTGCTTTCACCGGCGTAGATTGTCCCAGCGTAACCTCGCACAGGGATAGCACCATTACCAGTGCAAGAAATTTTGCCAACAGGCGTTTTGTTTTTCTTCTTTTCACAAAGATTCCTCCTTTTTTGCTTCGTTTAATTTACGTTCTTTCATCAAAACGAATTGGTTAATTACGTTTACAAAATTTTCCATTCAGTATATGTCATATATTAACACACGTCAAGTAATGTTTCAATAATCCACTTTACAAGTGCCGCCTTACACCATCTCCTCCACAACCTTCCGCAGTTTTTCCAAACTTCCATCAAACAACCGCTCTGCCAATGCATTTATTTCATAAACCTGTGTCTGCTCCTTTGTCACAAGGGGCTGGCAGACAAACTTTGGTTCAATCCGCCTTATGGCCCCCTTTTCCACACACTTTTTAATAATTGTATAAGTCGTATTGCGGTTCCAGCCAACGCGCGCTGACAAAATCGGAACAATTTCACCCGCGCGGAGTTCACCCTCCTCCCACAGAAGTTCCATCACCTTAAGCTCGGATTCACATAACTTAATGCCCTCTTTTTTATTCATCAGTCTCTTCCTTTCTCATTGTGAAATCCGAAAATGCTGCCTGGCCTCCATGCTCTTTCGTCGCATAACAGAACAGTCCCGGACGCACACCACAAAAATGATCTAGCTTAAAATACAGAGAAAATGGCTCTGCAAGAATCTGCCAATTACCATCCTGCTTCCACTCAAACACTGCCGTATCTTTCATTCTTGTAAAATCAATTTTCACACGAAGTGTAACGTTGGCAGAAGAAAGCGGAATTTTCTCCTGTACTGCCGGCAGACTGTCATCTTCTTTCGAGTTCATCTGTCCATCTGCCACACCGTCTTTTGCCAGTTTCACAAGAAAATACTTTCCATTTTCCTTCGTAATTCCGGCTAATGCATAGTCACTTTGCAGCATACAAAGTCCCGCTATATCTCCATCGGATAACGCCGAACCATCTACGGTTACAGTTACAACACCTCCCGGATACGGCATCCTCTGAGTCAGCGTATTTGGTGCCTGTGTTACATTATTGCATATTTTTCCGGTCTGCAAAATCAACCGGTGATTCAAAAATTTCCACCTGCTGTCATCGGGCACATGATTCCACTGCCAGTAATTATGAAGAGAAGAAAAATCTTCATCTCCATATAAAGGTGCATATTTGTGAGTCGGTTTTGTATCCTCTAAAAGCAGTTTATCTTCTACTTTTCCATCTACGCCAAATACCGGAAAATCATTTTCAAAATGAACCGGAACAAGAACCGGCAGTCTTCCCACGGCACCGCTGTCACGAAACAGCATAGCATACCATTTTCCACTTGTTGTGCTCACAATTCCTCCCTGTGCAACTCCCTGATTGCAGTAACCGCCGTCGGTATCAAGCACTTCTCCACCGGTATAAGGACCTGCGAGCGAATCACTTACATAACAAGCCTGTGAACGTCTCGTATTGTCCCCCTTACGGTAATGGATAAAAAACAAATAATATTTCCCATTGATTTTGTACCAATGGGTTCCCTCATAACCAAGATACACTTCATCCAGGTCCTCAACCAAAAGTTTATGTAAACCGCCCTCCTTCGGCGCCGTCATTTCTTCATTCAATTCCATCACATAAATCTGGCGGTTTCCGTAGGCAAGGAAGGCACGTCCCTCGTCAAACAAAAGCGAGCAGTCATGGTAAAAGCCCTCGATTTCATTTTTCTGCCATGGACCTTTTAAGTCCGGCGCGCGGAACAAATACGTTTTTCCCGTGTCATTGGCAACAAAGATCAGATAAAACATACCTTTTTCATAGCGGAGTGTGGCAGCCCACATTCCTTGTCCATAAGCATTTTTTCCATTCTTTAAGCACTCTTGATCCGTAAGTTCAAGTGTCTCATACACATAAGAATAAATTTCCCAGTCCGCCAGATTATAGGAGCGCAGAATCACACATCCCGGCATAAAATGCATCGTGGTACTTACCATATAATACGTGTCGTCTACCCGAATTACATCCGGGTCCGGATAATCCAACGGGAGCACCGGATTTACTTTTTTCCATTTTTCTTCCATTTCTGTTCCTCCAATTCATGTAATTTGCGAATTTCTTCTGTCTCAACCGACTCTTTCGCATATCTTGCCTTTTCATATAATTGAGTCAAATATTCATCCGCCTTTTCCCCGGATAAATAAGTCTCCTTTAGTTCCTGCGGCGTCTGTGAGCACGGAACCGAATTCTTTTGTGCACCAGCTTGAATCTGTTTGTAAAACGCCTTTCGGACAAATCCATCGTTACCTGCCGGGAACTTCTTTTCCCGTTTTGCCACCGGTACAAGCCGTATATGTTCCTCATCCTCTTTTGTAATGGTCACCTGTTCCACAAATTCATAGGAAGGCTTTTTGCGGTGAAATACCAGATAACAAATCAATTTAAAAATGCCATAAGCAGCCAGAATAACTACCGCCACAATCAGTACAATCAATACAGTATACCGCAGTAGTGTAAGCCAGAAATTACCCTTTTGCTCTTCCTGTTGCTGCCGTACCACAGACTCTCTTGACTGGCTTTCCGGTCCCGCTGCCGGCTCTTCCTTCTCTTTTGTTTCCTCTACCGCAGCCTTTTCTTTTGAATCCCTTTCAAAATTCCATTCCGGTTTATATCCTGCCGCCACAAATAAAAGCAAAACCGTAAGAATTCCCGCGGCATAGAAAGGAATCCAGTCCTTTTTGCGATTCACATTTATGCGGCGTTTCGTTTCCTCGGAAACACTTGGATTGCAACCTACTACAAGATACTGCCCACGCCAGTATTCACCGGCAAATCCAACAACAATCGCCGCCAGATAGAAAATACTGCACAGCCAGAAACTATCATCGGCCGCCTCTAAAATAGTTCCCGGCATCATAAAGAGTCCGGCTAACACAAGTGCCCCCACATGACAGGACGCAACTTTTCTTTCCTCCCGCTTTTCTTTCTGATAAAAATGCCGGTAAAATAATATTGGCACAAAAACAAAAAAGACAAAACGCCCATAAGAATACACATCGCCGGCATCAAACCAGTGAACCAAAGAGGTAACCACTCCAAGAATTAACAGCTCGTAATAAAGAAATGCCAAAAAACGGCACCGCTTACGGATTTTCACTACATCCCCCTCCATTTCACAAGACATTTTGCAATTGACGGAGGTATCTCCCGAAATTCATTATCCTCCCCATACTCGGAAAACGTTGGAGCAATCCACGTCAAAGATTCGTTCCGGTGCAGCATATCAGAAACTGCCTTTTGCATTGGCTTTTTTCCTGCCGCAGAAATGAGAATCACATGCTGCTCCCTGCGGATTTTTTCACACTCTCTTATCACAAAATCTTCCCCTTTGCTAAGCGGGTGCTCATAAGAAATCAATGCCAGAGCACGGCGTGCCGCCGCAATCTGGATTCTTCCGGTTCCTTCCATGGAATATTTCTCATCACCGGAAATAACTAACTTTGTTTCTACACCTTCTTTGCTTAAATAATAAACAAAGGAATACGCAAGACGAATACTCTCTTCCATCAAATCAACAGAGACAAAAACACCGGGCGATTCCAGATTGAGCAGGATTACGACAGGAGTAGAAGCCGTATATTCCGCTATTTTCACCTGCCAATTTCCCATTCTTGCCGATGCCTTCCAGTGGATTTTACGCATCGAATCTTCCGGCATATACTCTCGGACACCACCACTTAAAAACGGGTCTTCAAACAATGGCACATTCGTTTTACACGAACCTGTCATGTGCCGGAACACCGGCATCAATTTTCGAATATCCATACGGGACGGGTATACCAAAAGCGAAACTTCCACCGGAATTTTGTGGACAAACGTATGACGGCAGAACAAATCATAACTGACTAGTTCTGCCTCTTGAATCTGATAAAATCCACGTTTTTTGCAGGTAAATTTTAATTTTCGGCGCACTTTCTCAAAGCCATCCACACTCATGACATCATTCCGGTAAAAATGGTCTGAAACCGTTCCGCTCTCCGCCCCCTCAAACTGCAAAAAGCGGGAGGATAAAAACTTCACACACATAATCGGCAGACCCATTTTTTTCTTATTCACTGCTGTTTCATATAAAAACAACGTATCGCCCTCTCCTGCCTGTTCCTCCGAAAAGGCAAGTGTCACTTCAAAGTTTTCCATCCAATGTCTGCTGTAATGAAACGTATGAATGAAATAAACGATAAACAGCACAAGGGCAAGAAATAACATGATTATCACTTGGCAAAATCCTCCGTCGGTGCTGTTACAAAATGCGTGATTTCCTCAATGTAATCGGACGCTTTTTTATTTGTGCTGTACACGTCTTCCAAAATCAGCCGGTGTGAAAGCACAAATGGTGCCAGATACTTCACCGTCTCCGGTGTCACAAAGTGCTCACCCTTTAATGCCGAATAACATTTTGCTGCACGCAAAAATACAAGTGCTCCACGCGGACTTACGCCGAGTGCAATGTTATTATGCTTGCGGGTAGCTTCCACAAGATCTAAAATATAATCCTCAATCACGGGTGCCGCATAAACCTCTTCGCACTGCTTTTGCATCGCCGCCAATTCTTCTTTTGTGCAGACAGACTCAAGTGTCAAAAGCGGATTATCTGCTGCAAAACGATGCAGAATTTCACGCTCTCCTTCGCGGTTTGGATATCCCATCGGAATCTGCATGATAAAACGGTCAAGCTGTGCTTCCGGAAGTGGAAATGTACCGGAAGATTCTACCGGGTTCTGCGTCGCAATTACAAAAAACGGGTCCGGTAATTCCATGGTGACACCGTCAATCGTTGCCTGATGTTCCTCCATACTCTCTAACAGACTTGATTGCGTACGCGGCGTCGCGCGGTTAATCTCATCTGCCAGCAGAATATTCGTGAAAATACCACCCGGACGAAATTCAAATTCTGAATTTTTCTGATTAAAAAAGTGGATTCCCGTCACATCCCCCGGAAGTAAATCCGGTGTAAACTGGATTCTCTGAAAATCCAGTGAAAGTGATGCTGCTAACGCTTTTGCAAGCATCGTCTTTCCGGTTCCCGGCACATCCTCAAGCAGAATATGACCACCTGCTAAAAGTGCCGTAAGAACCAAATCAATCGTCTCAGACTTTCCAACGATTACCTTCTCCATGTTCGACTTAATCTGATGAAAATCCATCACCCCTGCTGCCCCCTTTTGTTATTTCTTTTTATAACTCTTTCATTAAGTTTACCATCTCAATGGCAGAACATGCAACATCATATCCTTTATTTCCTGCTTTTGTACCGGCACGCTCAATTGCCTGCTCAATATTATCGGTTGTCAATACACCAAACAGAGTCGGTACTCCGGTATTTAAACCAACGGTTGCAACTCCTTTGCTTACCTCTGCGCAGACATAATCATAATGAGAAGTTGAACCTTTGATTACGGCACCAAGGCAGATTACTGCATCATATTTTCCACTTGCTGCCATCTTCTGTGCAACAATCGGAATTTCAAAAGCGCCGGGCACATAAGCAAGTTCCACATCCTTTGTATCCACGCCATGACGTACTAAGGCATCCTCTGCACCGCCAATCAGTTTGTTTACAATAAACTCGTTAAATCTTGCTGCCACAATACCAACTTTGAGTCCTTTTCCAATTACGTTTCCTTCTAATGTTTTCATTTTCATTTCCTCACTTTCTTTTATTTATCTTTTTTCGCACGTGTTACATCATAGTGCGTCATATGCTGCATTTTTTCCTGCTTTGTCACAAGGTACTTATAATCCTCCGGCTTTGGTGCAATTTCAATCGGAACACGCTCCACAATTTCAATTCCATAGCCGGCAAGTCCTGCAATTTTAGTCGGGTTATTCGTCAAAAGACGAAGTTTTTTCACGCCCAAATCATATAAAATCTGGGCACCGATTCCATACTCTCTTAAGTCCGGAGCAAATCCCAATTTTACATTTGCCTCTACCGTATCATATCCCTGTTCCTGCAGTTCATAAGCTTTCAATTTGTTCAAAAGGCCGATTCCTCTGCCTTCCTGTCTCATATAAAGAAGAATCCCTCTGCCTTCCTTGGCAATCATGCGCATGGCACTTTCTAACTGCTCGCCGCAGTCACAGCGGCAAGAGCCAAATACATCACCGGTCAGACATTCTGAATGAACACGGCAAAGCACCGGTTCACCGTCCGACACATCCCCCATCGTAAGGGCTACATGATGCTCACCGTTTGTAATATTCTGATATCCGTGAATCCGGAAATTTCCATATTTCGTTGGAAGTTTTGCCTCGGCTTCTTTTTTTACAAGACTTTCTTTTTCCAAGCGTTTCTTAATTAAATCCTCGATTGTAATTACATGAAGATTATGCTCTTTAGCAAATTCTAAAAGTTCGGTTGTACGCATCATCGTACCATCCTCACGCATAATCTCACAGCAAAGACCACATTCTTTCAGACCGGCTAACCGCATCAAATCCACCGTTGCCTCTGTGTGTCCGGCACGCTTTAACACGCCGCCTTCTCTTGCTTCAAGAGGGAACATGTGTCCCGGTCTTCGAAAATCTTCCGGTTTCACGTCATCTTCGACACACTTCATTGCCGTCAGCGAACGCTCTACCGCAGAAATACCGGTCGTTGTGTCCACATGGTCAATCGAAACGGTAAATGCCGTTGAATGGTTATCCGTATTCACCGCTACCATCTGGTCAAGTCCCAGTTTTTTCGTCATCTCTTTACTCATTGGCATACAGATTAATCCTTTTGCCAGACTTGCCATCGCATTTACATTTTCTGTCGTAGCAAATTCTGCGGCACAAATTAAATCGCCTTCATTTTCACGGTCCGGGTCATCAATTACTAAAATTAATTTTCCATCTCTTAAATCCTGTAATGCCTCATCAATCGTTGCAAATCCTGCCATTATTCTCGTTCCTTTCTGTATTAAAATCCGTTTTCTGCTAAAAATTCTAACGTAATCTTACTTTCTTTTTCAGGAATTTTTTGCGGCTGCAAAAGTTTTTCCACATACTTTCCAATAATGTCTGTTTCCAGATTTACCACATCACCGGTTTTCCGGTCAGAAAGCACCGTATTTGCCTGAGTGTGTGGAATAATTGACACCTGAAAATCCGTATCGGAAACTGTCGCCACGGTAAGACTGATTCCATCAATTGTGATGGAGCCTTTTTCTACAATGTAGCGAAGCACTTCCGGTGCCGCCTCAATTCGGTACCACACCGCCGTTTCGTCCTTTTCTATTTTGACAATAGTTCCGGTCCCATCCACATGCCCTGCCACGATATGTCCGCCAAATCGTCCATCCGCCGGCATCGCACGCTCTAAATTCACACGGCTTCCCGGCTGCAGTAAACCGAGGGAACTCCGGTTCATCGTCTCCGCCATCACATCTGCATCGTAACCATCACTTCGCAGGCTTGTCACGGTCAGACACACGCCATTCACAGCAATACTGTCACCAATCTGCGTACCCTCTAACACTTTTTCACAGCGAATCGATAAGACCGCCGACTGGCTTCCCCGTTCAATTTTCTGAATGGTTCCCATCTCTTCTACAATTCCTGTAAACACCGCTTATCCCTCCTTTTTTTGCTTCACATGCCCGCTCACACAGATGTCACTGCCAAAGTTTTGTACCGTAACATCCGTAATTTCCACGGCGTCACTCATTTTTTCTATTCCTTTTCCCAAAACCGGCGATAATGCATCTTTGCCGCCAATCATCTTCGGCGCAATATAACAGTAAACTTTCTGCACCAAACCGGATGTCAAAAAGGAACCATGGATGGCGCCGCCGCCCTCTACTAAAACACTGTCAATTTCCATACTGCCTAATTCCATCATCAGCTTTTCCAAATCCACTTGTCCATCTTTTTCAGCCTTAATTAACTGAACACCCGCCTCCATGAGTGCTTTTTGCTTTTCCTCATTTTCTTCGGCATAGCAGACAATCGTTTCGATATCCTTTGCCGTTTTCACAAGCTGGCACTCAAGTGGAATCTGCAAATGCGAATCACATACAATCCGAACCGGGTCCACACCATTTTCAATGCGGCAGTTGAGCATCGGATCATCCGCAAGCACGGTTCCGATTCCCACTAAAATTCCGCGGTATTTTTTTCGCAAAAAATGTGTATGTTCTCTCGCCTTTTCTCCGGTCACCCATTTGGAATCGCCGGAAAACGAAGCAATTTTACCATCTAACGTCATCGCATACTTCATCGCCACATAAGGCATTTTTGTTGTAATATAATGAAAAAATATTTCATTTAACGAAAGGCACTCTTCTTCTAAAAGACCGGTCTCTACTTCTACGCCATGGTCTCTTAAAATCTGTACACCTTTTCCTGCCACTTTCGGATTCGGGTCCATCGAGCCAACATATACTTTTCCAATGCCACGCTCCAATATAATATCCGTACACGGAGGCGTCTTTCCCTGATGACAACACGGCTCTAACGTCACATACATTGTGGCTCCTGTTAAATCTTCGCTGCATTTTGTGAGGGCGTTGCGCTCTGCATGATATTCGCCGCACCGCTCATGATATCCTTCGGTGACAATCCTGCCATCCTTCACAACCACGCAGCCGACCATCGGATTCGGGGAAGTATATCCCATCGCTTTTTTTGCAAGTTCCAGGGCACGTTTCATGTAATCTTGATTTGTCATAACAGCCTCCTTTCCAAATTAAAGAAACCCTGGGTACCAAAAAAGATACTCAGGGTTTTCTGACATTCACAAATCGTTTATCTTCTTTCATCCAGACTATACTGTCGGCTTCGGAATTTCACCGAATCGGCAACCAAGGTCGCTCGCGGGCTTTACCGCCGGTGGGGAATTGCACCCCGCCCTGAAGATTTCTTTTACTCACGATTTTTATGATAGCACGATGTGGCGGTTCTGTCAAATGGGTTGTGTCAAGTGTTCGCTGTCACTTTTTTTGTTTTCCGTAATTCCGTAGAAAAATTTTGCGTCTCGTGGGCGCTCTCGCTTAACAAACGCGTAAGGGTATGGGCATGCAAAATACGCAAGCCTCATACCCACGTGTTTGTACCCACGAGTCACAAAGTTTTTCTACGGAATTACTGGAATCCAAAGGAACCGGCAACGAACATTTGCCACAGCCAAATTATTCCTATTTTCTTTTACCTATCTTTGATAACTAAGAGAAAAAAAGTGCTTACATAAATTCAAAAAGTATGTTATACTGCTACAGGCAATTGAATATGGTTAGAATTGGAAACGCACAATCCTCCGGGATGATAACGAACAACACATAAAATTTTAGTTATCAAACAGGAGGATTTTTTTATGCCAAAAAACAAATTTCAAGATGTTATATTTACAATTATCATGGCCACAATTATGGTGTATGGAATGGTGGTCTACAACGTAGCCTTAAATACCGGAGGCGTATCAGGAGAGACTTTTCTTGCTGCTCTTCACGAATTGCCGATTATGGTACCAATCGCATTTGTTTTAGAATTTTTCGTCGTTGGGAAAATTGCAAAGATATTGGCATTTACTGTTATGCGCCCGAATGACAGACCACAGTTTATCACCTACGCAATTTCAATTTGTATCTGCTGCATTATGTGCCCGATTATGAGTCTTGCTGCAACTATTTTATTCAAGGACACAAAAACATTTGGAACATGGATTCAGACATGGGGAATGAATTTTCCAATGGCAATCTGCTACCAGATGTTCTACTGTGGTCCGTTTGTAAGACTAATTTTTAGAACTATTTTTTGTAGGTCAAAGAGGAAATAAGTTTGAGGAGGTTAGCATGTGTTTTCCATCAAATGCTTTACTTCCTCTTCCAAGTCCTTGAATGTATGCAGAATAATCTCTCCGCCATTAAAACAAAGAAAATCAGATGCACTTGTAGTTTACCTGTAGTTTAACATATTGCATCTATTTTCTTCCTTTCCTCATCAAAGAGCAAACATCTCTTTACAAATCCGTTTGCCGGTTTCTGTCTTAAAAATATTTTGGTATGCATTTAACGCCGCTTCTTTTGACAAATTGTCTTCAAAAAGATTTACAAGAAAATCGGCTTCCACAAGAATCTGGTAATCCAAACCGTCAATATTATGATAGGTGTGATGATGTGCAATCAAATACTGCACTCTTTCTGAAACTTGTTTATCAAATTCCAATTCACCAAGCAGTCTGGCAGCTATCGCCGGCCCCTCTTTTTCCTGCAATTTACCGCTGCAGTCGCCGTACTTTTCTTCGCACAAATGAATTCCGATATCGTGTGTAAGTGCTGCTGCCTCCAAAACAAATAATGTTTCTTTGTCTACTTTTTCACATTCCGCAATTAACTTGGCATAACTGTGCACCTTGCAGAAATGCTGGATTCTCTTTGCATCGCCTTTGTATAATCCAAGCATGGCTAAATGTAATTGATTAAGCATTTTGATTCTCCTTGTGTAATATTACAAACATTATAACATATTTTTCCCTTGTGTGCCAAAAACAGCGCATCCATTAATACTCAATGGTAATTATTCGACATTCTTCACAACAGTTTGCTGCCACATTTGTCCTATGATTCGGTTTTAATTTCGTCACCTCCACAAAACCATCTGCTTTTTTCGCATTTTGAAATACTCCCGGTACTTCATTAGCAAAACTAAATGCTCCATCCTTGCTGCAAAACAAATATCCTTTTCTCATTTCTTTTCCACATTTTGAACACTTCATAATTCATCTCTCCTATTCATCGTAAATTTCTTCCAAAATACCGTAGTACTTTTCTTTTATAATCCATATAATCTTTTCCAAAAGTTTGAAGAAGAAAAAACTCCTCCACTTTGACAATCTGTAGATGAAACATTACCATGGCAGCTACTGACAAAACCAATAACCCCCATTGAAAAAACATCAAAAGAATTCCTATGTAAACCAAATCAAATCCCAGAAAAGCAGGATTACGGCTGATTTGATAAATGCCATTGGTAATAAGCTCTGTCTTGTCCGTTTCGGAGACACCAGCACGCCAACTATTCTTCATCGTCACAACGGAAGTTACAAATACAATATCCCCCACTGCCGCAATAAGAGCACCCTTGATTCTCGCACCAAATGGCAGCATGGTCTGATTAAATACAATACATATAACTTCTACCAGAGGAACTAATATTGTCGTAATTTTCATAAGTGTTTCAATCACTTTGGCAGTCCCTGTTTTGCCTTTTCCTATTTGATCCGTCTGGATTCCCTGCCGCTTTTGCAAAAACATTTTTCCAAAATAACACCCATAAAACACAAGCAAAAGAATTATTGCTGTCACTTGAAATAGCATTTTTTCACTCCTTCCAACCTTTGTTTGCTAACATTATATAACTGTTTTATTATCTTTGATAGGTTTTGTTTTCATTAAAATGTGTTTATTTTATAGACATGGGAAAATTACGATAATAACTTTTGTATCTCCTGAACTTTTGCATTCGTTAAGTTTCGATTTGCGCCATTATGTATCACATGGTTAATGTCCTGTGCTGATTCCAGCACCTGTTTACAGTCCACCGGCGAATTACCCTGCACAAAAAATGTATATCCCTCAACCCAAACATCAACACCATAATATTTTAAAAACTGTGCCAACAAATATACCTGCCGGTTCACTTGCTTTATTGGATTTTTTACGATTTTTGTATAGGAATTTCCACTACTGCTAATCTTTGTTTTCACCCATTCATAATCATTATCCGTCCCCATTAAACTGCCACTGTAATTCTTTACTTCAATAATAAATATCCCTCTATTATTCACAATAATGTGGTCCAATTCTGTCCTTTTTCCTTCAATTTCAATCGACACATTTGAAAAAAGCAGATCCTTTTCCTTTAGCACTTGGCAAATTAAGTCACAGACATAATTCTCTCCTTGACGTCCTGCTCTTTTTTGACCAGACTCATACCCCTGACTTTTACATAGAAAAATTACCAGCAGGAGCATGCAAAAAACGAAAACAGGTCCAAGTCCTGCAATTAAATCCATTTCCATTTTCGCTCACCTCCTGCGTCATATACTTTAACTTATCTCTCTCGTTGACCTAAAATTTATTTTTTTCTATTCCAGTCAACCCATTCACTAAAATCGGATGACCTATTTATATGTTTTCAATATTACGGTCAACTGCAACTACCATACCGCCCACCACCAGTTCCATAACCCTAAAACACATCGGACTTCAATGTCTCTGCCACGTTATCTTTCTGAATCTTTCTCATCGCGTAGAGCATCGTACAAAATACAACAAAGAACACACTAAACACGGCAATCACAACACTGTACCACGGAATGTAAAAATCGAGAATCATCTGATTTCTAAGTGAAAGATAAATCAGGTACGTTACTCCCACGGAAGCAATCAGTCCAAAAAATAATCCTTTGCAGCCATACAAAATACATTCCAAATTCATCATTTTATAAAATCCGTGCCTGGTCATTCCAACGGAACGAAGCACAGCAAATTCGCGACGCCGCAGCAAAATATTCGTCGAAATAGTGTTAAACACATTCGCAATCGAAATCAGCGAAATCAAAATAATAAATCCATAAGAAAAGATTTTGATGACTAACATCATCGCTCTGACATCCTGTATTTCTCTTGCGTAATTATACAAATTTCCCGTGGAGCGGTCATTATTTTCAAGCACCTGACACATTTTCTCAGACGTCTCTGTCGGGTTATCTGAATTGTAAAGCATTACCATTAGTTTTTCAATCCCTGCCGGACAAATTTTTGCCATTGCACGTTCCGGCAGGAAAAGAACAAGACCAGATCCAACTTCATTCTCCATACCAAACGGTGCTTTGTCCAAAGTTTTTCCAATGGTAATTTTTCTTGTGTTGTAAAATTCTTTATAAGGCACAAAACGTTCAGAATTAGGCTCTGCCTCTTCGTTCAAATACTTCTCCATCCGGCACTCAAGTTCGCCATTTTTTCCTACTCTGCGCACATACACATCTTCATAATGCTTTGGCAGTTTTTTCGGGAAACACACTTCCACTTCATTTGGTATTTTATTAAACAATGGATACTTGTACATTTTGCCATCTCTCGTCTGATTCGACATCGCATCATATGCAAGAGCATCAAATTTCCCATTTGCGCCATTTTGCTTTACACACTCGTCAAATGCCTGATTCTCCATAAACACAACCGTTAGATTATCCACAAGCTGCGTTTTGGATTTAACCACATTTCCCTTTTCATCAACAGGCTCATTTAACTGTCCACCTTCTCCATCAACACCATTTCTGTATTCTTCCGAAATGCTCGAATCCGGCACAACGGCTGATATTGATGATTCTGTCGACAAATTAAAATAATACGACGATTTCGTCACGCCCTTAGTCACGCGCAGTTTATCATACAAAGCCTTACTGTCATCCGTCAAATCATCACTGACTCTTATATCACAGCTTACGGTCGATATCATAGTATTGATAGCAGTAGACATATAATCACAAAAACTAGTGGCAGAAATAAATAACACAACGCTGACAAACAAGGAAAAAACAGTTGCTCTGTATTTTTTTCGGTTTCTCTTGAAATTCTTGGAAGCAAGTGTTCCCTCTAAACCAAATAATTTGCCGGTAAGTTTCCATGTTTTTACTTTGTTTGCACGAATTTTAATATCCTGTGACTGGCGTATTACTTCGATTGCTGAAGTGCGCAGTGCCTTTCTCGCCGGCAGATACGCAGAAATCAAAACCGTGAAAAAGCCAATCAATGCTGCCAGCAAAACAGCCCAGCCGGCCGCTGACATATGAAGCCTGAGTGCTTCTCCGTATTCCTCAATTCCTTGATTTAACATATTGGACATCAGATCACTGACAAAGTAAAAAGTAACCGACATGCCACCAATTCCAGCCAAAACACCGATTGGAATCCCAATAACACTTAATACAGATGCCTCGTATAATACATTTCGGCGAAGCTGCTTTCTCGTCGCACCGATGGAAGACAAAAGACCATACTGGCGCTTTCTTTCGTTGACCGAAATCGAAAAAGAGTTTCCAATCAAGGCAATTGAGCCAAACATAATAATTGCAATTAAAATGCCCATTAAACCGCTCAACACCTTCAGCACAGAACCACTTGCATTACCACTGTAAATTAAATACATACGGTTGGTATCTTTCAACGGATCTGCTACCGTCCCTTTCATTTTCCGCGGTTTTATCTGCTTTAAAAAGTCCGCGGTCTTCCTGCCATCTTTCAAACTCACATAAACACTTCCACCATAATCCGGTCCACCGTTCGCTGCCTTCGTAAACACATAATAGCCCGCTGACATTGACTGGTCATAGAGCGGATTTAAATAAATACCAACAACATGATATGCCGCTTTTCCTGATTCTACAAACGTCTCATCATCTTCGTTGAGATAAGAATCATCTTCCCACAACTGATTCCTATTTTTCAAAATGCGAAGTCCTTTTGGCAGGGAAATCACATCTCCTACCTGATAAGAAACACCTGCATTTGTCTCTAACGAAGCCGGCAGAATAATTTCATTTTCATTCTTTGGCATCCGTCCCTCTTTCATATAAAAAGGGAGAAGAGTTTCATAGTCACCGTTCAAACCACCAATGTATAAATAAGGAGAGGTTTCATTTTTACTGTGCGGAAGTTTCGCATAACCAATATTCTGAATGGATACCTGTTTTTCTACTTCCTTCTTTTTTGAAATCTCGTCTATCTGCTTCATTGAAATATTCGACACAACACCATGCCAGCAGCCATTCTGTTTCTCCGTAACTTCCAGTAAAAATTGCTGCACACTGCTGACCGTTGTTGTTACTGCCGTCAGCATAGCAGTCGATAAAATAATGCCAATAATCGTAACAATCGTTCTTGTACGGTTTAATTTTAATGACTTAATTGCAAATTTATGAAATACATTCATCCCCGAATCACCTCATCTCTTGTAATCCCACCATCTTCAATTGCGATGATTCGGTCTGCCTGCAATGCGATATTTTCATCATGTGTAATCACAATCAATGTCTGATTGTACTTCTTATTTGACGTTTTTAGTAACTGAATAATTTCCTGACTATTCTTGGAATCAAGGTTTCCCGTCGGCTCATCTGCCAGTACAACAAGCGGCGACGTCATCAATGCCCGTCCAATCGATGTCCTCTGCTGCTGACCACCGGATAATTCATTGGGAAGTTTTTTCTCCTTACCTTCCAGTCCCAGTGTCGCAACCAACTCCGTCAAAAATTCCTGATTCACTTCCCGCCCGTCCATCAAAACCGGAAGTGTCATATTTTCCACAACATTTAAAATAGGAATTAAATTGTAAAACTGATAAATAAGTCCAACCTGTCTGCGTCTGAAAATTGCTAACTGGTCTTCTTTCTGTTGATACACATCGACACCGTCGAAATAAACTTTTCCTTTCGTTGGACGGTCCACACCGCCGAGAATATGCAAAAGTGTCGATTTACCGGAACCGCTTGGTCCGATGATTGCAACAAATTCTCCTTTTTTTATAGAAAAAGAAACATCATTTAGTGCTACGACCTCATTTTCACCTTTTCCATATACCTTTGATAAATGTTCTACCTGAATCATATTCATCCTCCTCATTATTTCGAATTCTTCCTTAGTGTAGCAGGATGGAATGACTCTGCCGTGACTCTTAAGTGACAATTTTGTCACTTACACCGTTCCCTTATAAAACCGAATTTCAAATTTCGCTCCGCCATTTATCCTATTCGTTGCGGAAAGTGTCCCCTCCTGTGCCACAACAATCATGCGCGCCAACGCAAGACCAATCCCTACACTACTGCCGGAGGAATTTTTTCCTTTATAAAAACGCTCGAAAATATGCGGTAAATCTTCTTTGTCAATTCCAGCTCCATTATCCGAAACTGTAATTTCCGTATATAAATGATTTTCCGCTGCCCGAATGCAAATCTCCCCACCGGCCGGCGTATGTTCCATGCAATTCTTTACAATATTTCCAACTGCCTCGCGAAGCCAGTATTCATCACCACGAAGCGAAACCATGTCCGTGCAGTCAATAACTAGATTCTGCTCTCTTAACTCCATCGGAATCAAGAAATCCTGCACCGACTTTTTCAGTAAATCCGACACATTAACCGTCTTTTTTTTCATAGACACCGTTCCTGCGTCCAATTTCGCCATCTTTAATAACGCTTCAATCAGCCAGTCCATATGAACTAAGAGCTGCTCCAGTTCATGTAATAATCTCTGCCTGTCCGCCTCATTCTTTTCTCCCCGCAAACGCGAAACAATTAAATTTATTGCCGTGAGCGGCGTTCGAATCTGGTGGGAAATATCCGCAATAGAATTCAGCAGATACTTTTTATCTTCCATCAAAAGATTTGCCTGATGATTTAATTTATTCATCATTTTCCGGATTTCTGTCCGCAAAATAGCAAGTTCGCCTTCCTTTTCTCCCCCTACATCGACGTATTCAAATACATGCAGAAAATGCTGGACTTCATCTGCCAGTCCGGCGATTTTGCGATACCGGATAACAGAAGAGCTAAAGTGTATCACGGCAAAGATAACTGCACAAAAAAGGCACAAATAAAGTCCCCTCACCGATGCCAAATACCATCCCAAAAAGGCTGTCAGCAAAACTGCAAACAGCCAAATAATTCCCTCTTTTTTTATTTCCGGATTTCTAAAATACCCCATAGCCCATCCCCCGTATTGTTTTTATAATCTCCGGTTTCGCCGGTTCTTTCTCAATCTTTTCCCGAAGTCTTTTAATATAAACAGTAAGCGTATTGTCATTCACAAAGTCACCTGCCACGTCCCAGATTGCCTCTAACAACTTCTCTCTGGAAAGAACCATCCCTTTGTTTTGAAATAATATCAATAAAATCCGGTACTCTAAAGCGGATAAAAATATTTCATTACCTTCACGCTTTACCACTGCTTTTCCGGTATCAATCGTAATACCGCCGGATTCCAAAACTGCTGAGGCTTTCCCACTGCGTCGCAGTACAACACCAATTCTCGATACCAGTTCACGTGGGCGGAATGGTTTACTGATATAATCATCCGCCCCCATATCAAGTCCTGTCACAACACTGTATTCATCGCCGGACGCCGTAAGAAATATTACCGGTATATCTGTATTCTGTTTAATGTAGGAACAGATTGCAAAGCCATTGCCATCTGCAAGTGAAATATCTAACAACACAAGGTCATAATTTTTCTCTTCTAATAGTTCAATGGCCTGCTTCTGTCCAAATACTGACTCAACAAAAAAACCTTCCTGTTGTAAAAACACACAAAGATTTTCTACAATCGTCTCATCATCTTCTACCAGTAATAGTTTACTCATTTTATGCCTCTTTCAGCAGTGCAAAGCTCTTCAAACTTGCATTTCCCTGACCACGAAAAGTAAAGTACAATGGCTGTACACCATCCGGTATTGAAATTTCCGTTTCATAATCTTCCCATACATTTGTATAAACAATGTGTAATTTCGCAAGCACTTCCCCATCAATTTCATTTCGCACCTCAATATCGCCATCTGCATATCCTCTTGTTGTAATGCGAATTCTCCTAACTCCTTGTATATCAAAATATTTAAATCCTGCCGTAGCTGAATTTTGAATATTACCAATATACCCAATTTCTTCATCGCCATCTCTGCCATCCTGCATAACTTTTGGGAATTCATCACCCCCAACGTAAACCGATTCTTTATCTGTATACAGATGACATGCCAGATATGCCGGATATTCACCCTCGCCTCTTAATGGTCCTCCATTTAAGCCACAAGACGTAATTTCGGCCTGTTTAATATTCCCTTTATCATCAATCTCAAGAAGTTCCGCACAGCCTTGTCTGCTATACCAGGAACCATTTGTGTGACGATGATAAAAAATGTACCAATCCTCGCCTATCTGCACCATACTTCCGTGATTGTTTGCGCCATAAGCCACAGGACGGTCTGCCTTTTTATAAGAATCAATTCCTAAATCACAATTGCTGACAATAACGCCTTGATACGTAAATCCACTCACCGGGTTATCGCTTACAGCATAGCAAAGTTCATGCATAACTTCTGATGAGTAAATGAAATAGTATGTGTTTCCTCTCTTGCGGATAGAGGAAGCCTCAAAAAATGCGTGGCCTTCAAATCCAGTTCCTTCACTATATTCACATCCTGGCACAACCCGCACGGGCTCTTCTTCAATCGTCAACATATCGGATCCTAATACTGTCACAAAAGCCCCAGTTCTCGATTTATCACCCGAGGCACAAGCTCCAGTGTATAAATAAGTTTTATCTCCTTCTGTCAATACGCCTGGATCAAACTGCGGTTCATCCGTTTCCCGCTCACCAAGACGTACACCATTTTTATCATGGACATATCCTAAAAATTCATATTTTCCAGCCGGCGTATCGCAAACGGCTACTGAAACGATTGAAACTTTATCCAGCACATAATACAGATAGTATCGACCATCCGGTCCTACTGTTACATCCGGTGCATACAAGCACATTTTCCCATCCGGATTTAACGGATCATCTGTTTTTCGATAAATAGTTCCCTCGTATCTCCAGTTACCCAAATCATCCACTGGTGCAGACCAGCAAACGTAATCCCCCATACAAAATACATAACCATTGTAAAAATCATGTGAGCCATACACATAAACTCGTCCATTAAATACATATGGTTCCCCATCCGGTACATACTCCCAAGATGGCAAGTATGGATTCAAAGCCTGTTTTTTCATTCCTAATATCCTCCTTTACCTGCTTTCCCTCAAATTTTCTCTTATAGCAAGCATTTTACCACAAGTAATAAAAAATGAAAACCCTAAAAAAAAGAAAGTGTCGAAAATACTTAGTTCTCAACACTTTCCTTACGTTTTAATTAGACAAATAAATTATTTAGCATAATCCACTACTCTGGATTCACGAATCACATTGACCTTAATCTGACCTGGATACTGTAATTCTGCCTCAATCTGTTTGGACAAATCGCGGGCAAGCAATACCATCTCGTCATCATTAATCTGATCCGGAATTACCATCACTCGAACTTCTCTACCTGCCTGAATAGCAAAAGACTTATCAACTCCCTTAAAGCTGTTGGAAATATCTTCCAATTGTTTCAATCGGTTCGTGTAGGTTTCTAATGTTTCACGACGTGCACCAGGACGTGCTGCTGAAATTGCATCTGCCGCCTGAACTAAGCAGGCAATCATGCTTTCTGCTTCCACATCGCCATGATGAGCTTCCACTGCATTAATAACAAGGGCTGATTCTTTAAATTTACGACATAACTCAGCACCGAGCTGAATATGCGAACCTTCCATATCATGATCGACTGATTTACCGATATCATGCAATAATCCGGCGCGTTTCGCCATACGAACATCCACGCCAACCTCACCAGCCAAAAGTCCCGACAAATGTGCCACTTCAATCGAATGCTTTAATGCATTCTGACCATAACTGGTACGGAATTTCATCTTACCTAACAGACGAATCAGCTCTGGATGAATTCCATGTACGCCTACTTCAAGCGCTGCTTCCTCGCCCTCTTCACGAATCATTGTTTCAACTTCTTTTTTGGCTTTTTCAACCATTTCTTCGATGCGGGCCGGATGAATTCTTCCGTCCACAATCAATTTTTCAAGAGCAATTCTGGCAACTTCACGACGAATCGGATCAAAACCTGATAAAATAACGGCTTCCGGCGTATCATCAATAATTAAATCAATACCGGTCAGATTCTCAAGAGTACGAATATTTCGTCCCTCACGACCAATGATTCTTCCCTTCATTTCATCGCTTGGCAATGGCACAACAGAAATCGTTGTCTCAGATACATGGTCAGCAGCACACTTCTGAATTGCCGTAACCACATAATCTTTTGCCTTTTTATTGGCCTCGTCTTTCGCCTGACGCTCCAATTCTTTTACCAAAACTGCTGTCTCATGTTTTACATCTTCTTCTACAGTCTTCAATAAGTATTCTTTTGCTTGTTCGGAGGTGAGTCCGGAAATCTTCTCAAGTTCACGCAAATGACTTTGACGGAGTTCGGCAACTTTTTCCTTCTCCTTTTCAAAGTTTGCTTCTCTCGAATTTAACTTTGATTCCCTTTTCTCGAGTGCATCCAGCTTTTTGTCTAAGGTCTCTTCTTTACCTAACACACGTTTCTCGTAACGCTGAATCTCGGCTCTTCGCTCCTTGGTCTCTTTTTCAAGATCATTTTTTGCTTTCAGATTTTCCTCTTTTGCTTCCAAAAGAGCCTCGCGTTTCTTCGTCTCTGCTGTCTTTAATGCATCGTCAATGATTTCTCTGGCTTTCTCCTCTGCGCTTCCCACCTTAGCTTCTCCCACTTTGATGTGATAATTTATCGCGCTCTTCCAGGAAATCAGTGCTGCTGCCGCTATCAAAACAACAACGACTACAATAGCTACAATCACGTGTGCAACCTCTAATGTAAGCACTAGGGTGCACCTCCTTATTTTATTCATGCATACTGCTTTAGGGCATACATACAACATATAGTATTTTACACGGAATCTACTGTCTTGTCAAGGCAACACATAGATTTTCTGGTGTGTATGCCTCCCCAAATAAGAACTCATCTGCCATGTACTCTAAATTCCATTCCGAGTGCTCTACTTCTTTAGCATAAATACGCGCCGTAACCACCTGGTCATCCACCGTAAATTCACCATTTTGCTCTGCCATCCGCAATGTATTCATATCGCGCACCATCAAAAAGCTTGTCACAGCCAGTTTCATTTTTCCAAGAAAATCATAATCGTCAACACAACGTGCCAGACACAAAAAACAATAATACACAATTAATTGTTCTTTTTCATATTCCCGATTTTCATTATTTAACAAATCATCATATGCTTTCCTGTCAGATATGTATTGCTTCCGTCCTACTTCCGAATCCATATACCGCTTCTGAAAACTCAACAAAAGTTCGTCCCATTCCGCTCGGATGCTTTCTAACGAACTAAATAAGCGCAGCCGTTCCAAAAACAGACCATACTGTTTTTCTTCTGTTACAGCCTTTATTTCTACAATAGTAGTGTCATTAAAATACAGTTCTATCGGGATTTTATGAATATCCACAATCGAATCTTGATTCAAACAATCCTGTACTTTTTTTGCATATTCTAAACAAGCACAAACCCTTTCTTCTACACGAATCGAACGATTTTGCAATATCGTAATTGCCTGGTTTCTCGCAAACAAAATTTCATCTGCTAATACCTGCTCATCTTCCGTTTCTTCCCACGGAAATGGCTCACTGATTTCTTTCTCCACTACTTTCATTTTTTCTTTATTTCTATAAATAAGACGTCCTGCCTCCGGACAGCTGGCACTTAATGCTAATTCTCTTGCCCCGCCATATTCCAGAAAGTCCCGTGGTGTATCCGTACAGACGTCACAAAGAGCTTGCTCTCCCAATTCCTGATAAATCACACACAATTGATTTTCGTTTAAAAATGGACACCGCCTGCCCTCTTTGAGGATAAAACCATGGCTTTCATATGCATCTTCTTCGTCATTTTCATATTCCTTAATATTCTGACGCAGCATTTCTCCAAATGCGCCGCCTACTGTTTTATAATATTCATAACTTTTGTCATCAATATCAATTTCCCAGCCAGCACAGCATGTATCTTCACACGAACCGGCAATGCATGAAAATTTTTCATAGTAATCCGGGTATCGAAATATCATCTTTTATGCCTCCCTTGGTTGTCTGGTAATAGTATAGCAGAAAATGGAAAGTTAGGCAAAAAAGGATTGCTGGCAGTTTGTGTCAAGTGTTCGTTGGCACTTTTTTTGTTTTCCGTAATTCCGTAGAAAGGCTTTACGTCTCGTGGGCACTCTCGCTCGTTGAGTGCGTAGCGGTATGGGCACTGAAACTACCAGTGGTCTCCGCTCCGCTTCGGTCGTTGCATAACAGAAGTCCACCGGACTTCTTGCAACTCATACCGACGTACTCAAAACCCACTCGTCACAAAGTTTTTCTACGGAATTACCGGAATACAAAGGAACCGGCAGCGAACATTTGTCACAAACCCGTCACTCCAAACTCAGTTTTTCTTTATTCCTACCATAGGCTCCTTCTTCCCTCACAAACATTGGTTCCTTAGTGGCTATCTCACGGATATATTCTACCGGTTTGTCGGTGCACTCGCTGATAAATTCCAATGGCTGTCCCATGGACAACATTTTTTTGATAATGCTATTCTGTGTTCTTTTTTCTCCTTGTTCTATTCCTTCTACTCTTCCTTCTTCCCTTCCTTCCTCTAAGCCTTCTTTTTTTCCTTCCTCAAAAAATTCATGTGAACTGTAGTATTTCATAATCTCATCTTCTCCTTCCCGGCACTCTTTCACACTTTTTATAATGTGTCCAAAATTGCATTATATATTGTTACATGTGCTATGTCAAGTATCTTTTCGCGCCACAAAAAGTCGTGAAACGACTTGGTTTTAAGTATGTCGGTATGTGTTGCAAGAAGTCCGGTGGACTTCTGTTATGCAACGACCGAAGCGGAGCGAAGACCACTGGTAGTTTCAGTGCCCATACCACTACGCACTCAACGAGCGAGAGCACCCACGAGACGCAAAGCTTTTCTACGGAATTACTGAAAACAAAAAAAGCGCCAACGAGCACTTGACACAAACCACATATGAAATAAAAATGGCTTGTATCAAACATTTCTGCTATAATATTCTCAAAGGGGGTTTTATCATGCCATCGGAAAAAGAAGAATTTGTAACCAAACAATATGTCCCTATGGGTGAGCCAATCGTGCAGAATGATCACACGATTATTTACCATGTGAAATGTCTTTGTGAGCCGGGCAAACCGGACGGCATTTTGAAAATGTACCGCCAGCAGAACCGCGAAGCACTTTACAAACGGTTGTATCAGCTTGATTACAGCGAGTGGCCGCACATTTATAATGTGAAATATTTTGATGGAAATACATTAGTCGTAGAAAAATACTTAGAGGGAAATACATTGGAAGAACTTCTAAAACAGAACAAGGAAAATAACACCGTTTTTTCCGAAGAAGAAGCCTACCGGATTATGAATAAACTCTGCGAATGTATTGCAGGATTACTGCGCCCGGATCCGCCAATTATTCATTCTGATATCAAACCAAGTAACATTTTTATCACCTCAGCGGGCGCTGTAAAACTGCTTGATTTTGTCAATAATAAAACACCAAAAAGAAAACACGAAAAGAAACTTATTTCTCTGCTTGGCATGATTTTTCACCGAATGCTCACAGGCAGCGCACCTGTAAATAAAAAATGCACTTACGAAGGACGATACGAATCTGTCATCCGTAAGTGCTTAGAGAAAAATCCTGAGCAGCGCTACCAAAGCATTTCCGAGCTGAAAGAAGACCTCAAAGAGGTAAAAGAACGTGCTCCTAAAGATATTGTTTCAAAAACGGCCGGAATTCCTTATGCGCTGACGTTTCCTTTTCAAGGAGCCATTCTTGCCTTTGAGTGGATTCTTATCTGCTTCTTTTTGAAAAAGGAGCAGACATCTGCTATGTGTCTGTTTGCTATTGCTTTTTTCATTCATTTTGTACTTTTTTTAGCAAGACGCCATGCCTTTTTTCAAAAGCGAAACATTCAAATCAGCACCGCACGCAAAGCCCTCCCGTTGCTGATTCTTGCTCTTGTGCTCGCTTTGCTGTCACAGATTGTTCCTTTCTTAATTTTTTAATGAGAACACATTTACTCGACCAGTTTACTTTCTTTCATGGCAATTACTCGGTCAACCGGATATTTACAGCTCTTGTAATAACTGGATGAAAATAGGGCATATGTGTATGTTCCATACACTGCTGCACCTTTAACCATCGGCGGCATCGTCGTCACCTTCATCGCCGCATTTTTGAGAACCTTTCCATTACTCTTTGGCGAAGTAAAGGACGGTTTATAGGTACGAAGCTGTGAAATATAACCACTTTTTGCCTTTTTCGTGCGGTAACTTCTCGTCAAAATCATCGTACCTGCCGAATCAAACGTGATTCCCTGAGTTTTGCTTGGTACATCCATGGTATAAGCCGGTGAAAGAGAAGGCAGTGTTGCCTTATTATTAATCTGGTAGCCCTTCATCGTCGATGTTGCCTGACGGAATGTTCCAATCCATAATACATTGTTGTAATATCCCATAAAGGACGCTGTTGAATCCAGTGTCGAAACACTTTTATATGCCGCCAATTCTGTATAAGAAGTTCCCGCATTTACTGCATTTGTCACAACAGAATATGGAAAACTGGCAACTGCTTTTCCCTTAGAAATCCATACGTTTGTTCCATCATAGGCGATTCCACCCACTTTTGCTTTACTTGGTAAAACAATGGTTGTAATATATGATTTTGATGAGCGGCTTACAACATAAACCACTGAATTCAGCTCATTTTTGTAATCATATGCCGTAATGAGGAAATAACTGCCTGCCAAACACAATCCCTGAGGTACCATCGTTGTACAGGAAAATCCGGCAACATTTGTCGTCTTCATGCCCGGTATTGCAAAACTTTTGTTATAATTCATGGCACTTCTCATTTTTTTGTATGTCTTATAAGCCGGTGATTTCGTAAACGCAGCCTTTGTGCTGTATTTCTTGGCCCCCTTTGATGTCGCGGATACCGCAGCCGTCTTAGCAGAAACCGCTGTGGATAACTTACCTTCAATTTGTGTTCCTGACACCTCGCAGTATGCAGCCACACGATAATAATATGTCGTGTTCTGTGGCAGAGACTTAATCAAATACCTAACCGTATCTGTCCCTTTCACAACAGCCGTCTGCTGATATACGGATTCGGAGGATTTACGAGAATAAATATAATAACCACTCGCTCCTGTCACCTTGTTCCACGAAAGCATAACTCGGTTTGAACCACCTCTTGCCGTCACTGTCGGCGCATCCAATTCATATAATGTCGGATTCACTGTGGCTGTTGCAGTTGGGGTCGCACTTGCTGTTGCAGTTGGAGTCGGCGTCGCAACCGAAGCAGCACCTCCGCTAGCTGCTCCCGTGGTACCGGTTCCTCCCTGTTTTTCTGTGTTAGCCGCTGCCTGCATAGGCACCATCGTAACAAAAAGTGCCAATGTAAGACAGCCGGCAATGTATTTCATCCATGTTTTCTTCTTCATGTATGTAGCCTCCCTTAAATTTGATGACCTCACTATAACGCAAGAATTTGTCAGGCAAATGAAAAAACAATGTCACTTTTTTGGCATTTTTCAAAGAAATGTTGTGATATCGAAAAAAATCCGCTATACTCAAAAAGAAAAATTTGTTTTAATGGCGTTACCGATTATAAGAAATGAGGATATACAATGACAGATAAAGATTTATGCATAGAAACCGAAGAAATACAGACTGACGGCAAAGATACCTATTACTGCCATCGTTACGAACCGACACCTTATGAAGTTTTAGATGAGTTATTCACCTTTTACACACCGGAAAAAACGGATGTATTCGTTGACTACGGATGCGGCATGGGACGTTTGAACTTTTATATAGAAAAGCGGTACTCTCTTAGTTCTACAGGCGTAGAGTATTCGCCTGTTTATTATAAAAAAGCTCTGGAAAACAAAAAAACATATAACGGAAACAAAGACAAGATACACTTCGTAAATTGTAAAGCCGAAGATTATCTTGTCTCAAAAGAAGAAAATGTTTTTTACTTTTTTAATCCGTTTTCTCCGGAAATTTTTCACGCTGTTATTAACCGTATCTTGGATTCGTTTGAAAAATATCCAAGAACCATCACACTCATTCTCTACTATCCGGAAGATGACACTGTTTTTTATTTGGAGCGTCATACAACATTTGAGCGGATAGACGAAATTGCTGCCTCCGATGCCGTTTACAAAGACCGCAGAGAACGATTTTGCCTTTATCGGATTACTATCTAGGAATCTGCCCCTTCTGCCGGACTGCAGTAACGCTCCCAAGACGCTTCCGATTTTTCAAACACAACACAGAACCAGTATGTGTCAACTTCCTCTTCGTCTTCTTCCTGTGGCACATCAATGCCAAACTCGGCACTTTTTCTGCCATCAATTTCACCGAGAACAACCGTAAACACCGTTCCTTTTTCAAAACGGGATACTACCGATTCCACCGCCGGCTCCGGCACATCTTCATCCGGAATTTCTCTTTGTAGATTTCCGTCTGCATCATAATATTTCATGCCCTCTTTTACAAGACGTTTCATTTGCGCCTGCAAAAGCGTAAGCGTTATTTCTCCACAATACATATCCTGAAATCTGCCATTCTGCGAATTTCCGGCTTTTATAGTCGCACCGCCAAAAGTAAATGTCACCTCATCCGTACTCATCTGAAAAGAAACAATCGGCGAGTCATCAAATGACAACTGTTCAAATTCATCTACACATCGAAACTTCATATTGCTTTCCTCCATTTATTATCCTGCCTCTTAGTATACCCAATTTTTTCTCACTTGACAAGTTGGTTTATATATTATAAACTCAACTTAGTTTATGGTTTATAAACCAGCAAATTTAAAGGGGGGATACATTTATATGAAAGGAAATGTTATGTCGGAGAGCGAATTAGCATTTGCCCGCATTGTATGGGAAAATGCACCACTTCCTTCCGGTGAACTGGTAACTCGCTGCAAGGAAGAACTCGGATGGAAAAAGCCGACCACTTACACCGTTTTGAGGAACCTCTGTCAGGCAGGTATCTTTGAAAATAAACAAGCCCTGGTGTCTGTGCTTGTTTCCGAAGAAGATTATTTGGCAAGAGAAAGCGAACTAATTGTAAATGAGCGTTTCGGCGGCTCTATTTCACATTTTGTCACCGCTTTTGCCACAAAAACAAAATTAGATAAAGAACAGATTCAGGCGTTACAGGATTTTATTGACCACTGTGAAGAATAAAACGGGAGCAGCAAATCTGCTCCCTTTGTCTTGATACATTATTATATGGGAAAATCAAAAAGTAATTATTATCTCTGTACACGACCGGAGCCATCGCCACCAGCTAGTTTCAAAACTTCATCCATGGAAACCATGTTGTAATCTCCTTCGATGGAGTGTTTCAAACAAGAAGCAGCTACAGCAAACTCGATTGTTTCCTGTGGACCATACTCGTTCAGGCAGGCACAAATCAAACCGCCGCCAAAACTGTCGCCACCGCCTACACGGTCAACAATATGCATTTTATATTTCTTGCTGAAGTAATAATCTTTTCCATCATACAACATAGCGGACCAATTATTATCATTTGCAGAAATGGACTCGCGGAGAGTAATTGCAACTTTCTCAAATCCAAAACGGTCTGCCAACTGTTTGGCAACATCTTTGTAACCCTCACGGTTTACTGTACCTGTTGTAACATCTGTACCTTTGGAAGTAATACCAAATACATCTGCGGCATCCTCTTCATTAGCGATACATACATCAACATACTGGCAAAGTTCAGCCATCACCTTACCTGCTTTTTCTTTACTCCACAATTTATTGCGGTAGTTCAAATCACAGGAAATCGTAACACCTGCTTCTTTTGCAGCTTTACAAGCCTCTAAACAAATCTCAGCAACTTCATCATTCAGTGCAGGAGTAATTCCGGTAAAATGGAACCACGAAACACCTTCAAAAATTTTCTTCCAGTCAAAATCCGATTTAGAAGCTGTTGCAATGGAAGAACCAGCACGGTCATAAATAACTTTGGATGGTCTCTGGGAAGCACCTTTTTCCAAATAGTAAATACCGACACGGTCACCACCACGCACAATATCTGTTGTGTCAACACCATATTTTCTCAAAGAATTTACAGCAGCCTGACCAATCTCATGTGTAGGAAGTTTTGAAACAAATTTTGCATCCAAACCATAGTTTGCAAGAGAAACTGCAACGTTTGCCTCACCACCGCCAAAAGTTGCACCAAGTGTATCTGCCTGTACAAAACGATAATATCCTTCCGGTGCCAGTCTCAACATCAATTCACCAAATGTAACTACTTTCTTTGCCATTTTCATTCATCCTCCAAAATTCTTTTTAATAATTAACCGCGGATTTTCTTTACCAATGCGGCTGCATCAGCGGTCATTTTCTGAATCTCATCAAATTTACCGGCTTTTACCAAATCACCTTTTACCATCCAGCTTCCTCCGCATGCTAAAATACGGTCATACTCAAGGTACTCTTCTACATTATTCAAATTAATACCACCGGTCGGCATAAACTGAAGCATTGTATAAGGAGCTGCAACTGCCTTAATCATCTTCAAACCGCCTGCCGGCTCAGCAGGGAAGAATTTTACGACGTCAAGTCCCATCTCAATCGCCTGCTCCATCTCACTTGGTGTCTGTGTACCAGGTGTAACCGGAATGTCACGGTCGATACAATACTTTACAACTTTCGGATTAAATCCTGGACTTACAATAAATTTAGCACCGGCAGCAACCGCACGATCTACCTGCTCAGTTGTCAAAACAGTTCCTGCACCAACAAGCATTTCCGGATATTTCTCAGAAATGATACGAATCGACTCTTCTGCTGCTTCGGTACGGAATGTAACCTCTGCACAAGGAAGTCCGCCCTCGCACAATGCTTTTGCCAATGGCTCTGCATCCTTTGCGTCATCAAGTACAACAACCGGAACAATACCAATTTTTTTGATTTCTTCTAAAACCTTGTTCATAATAGCCTCCATTTTTATCTTTACTTTTTTTGTATCATATGATATTCTACTATTGTTCCACATTGTGAAACGGTATTTCACATCGTGAACCATGATTTTATTATACTGCATTTCTTCTTATTGTCAACAAAAAAGCAGTAAAATATAAAGAAACAAAGGGAGAATTTTTATGGAATCCAAAAATCCAATTCAGGTTGCTGATAAATTATTTCTTGTTCTGGAAACGCTTGCAAGAACCGGTCCGATTGGACTGTCAGATTTATGCCGAGAAGTTTCTTTGAACAAAACAACCGTGCACCGCTTGTTAAATTCACTTCTTTACATGGGATATGTGCGGCAGGACACACAAACATCCCGCTACAGTTTAAGTTTTAAAATATGGGATATCGCAAACCAATTCGTATCAAAAATCGATATTGTGGAAGAGGCTCGTCCAAGCCTTCGGGAACTCGCAGCGAAAACCGGCGAAACCGTCCATCTCGTGCAGATTGATGGGATTCATGCGATTTATATCGCCAAGGAAGAATCCGAAAATTCCGTGCGGCTAGTGTCTATGGTCGGCAAACGAATTCCACTCTACTGTTCCGGTGTCGGAAAAGCCCTGCTTGCCGATATGTCGGATGACGAAATCAAAAGCATCTGGGACAAGAGCGACAAAACGCAACTGACAGAGCATACCATCACGAATTTTTCAAAATTTATGCAAGAAATTGAAGAAACCAGAAAACGCGGCTATGCTATGGATAATGAAGAATATGAATTGGGCGTGCGATGCGTCGCCGCAAGCATAAAACACGGTGAACAAAAGCCGCAATACGCATTTAGTATTTCAGCTCCCATTCACCGCATGGACGAAAAACGTATGAAAGAAATCGCCGAGTATGCACTCGCAATGAAAAAAATCAATCTTTAACGCGAACCGATGGGTTCAATGCAAAGACAAACAGAAGTGCCTGAACTGCTAACAGCGTGTTCAGCACTTTTTTCATTAGATTATAAAAAGTATCTAATGTAAGTGTAATATCTGCTGCACACAAAAGTCTTATGGCCTCAACCATTTCAAATCCAAAACTAAGCAGTAAGAGAACACCGGCACAAAATGTCAACGCCTTATTTCCCCAATTCTGATAATATAAGAAAAAGATAATCAAACAGATTAACTCAATTGCACCCAATATCATAAAACTTAACGGATCCCCATTGTCTCCGCGGTAATGAATCGGTATGTAAATTAAATTATCCACTGCTAACAAAAGCATCATCGCAAATCCAAGGATAATATTTTTATCTGCTCCATTTCCCTGCGCAATTTTGTGCACACCAAAAGCAAACATCAGTGCCGCTACAAAGGCAAATGGCGTAATCAGCAAAAACAAAATGACAACCGGCATCGATACATCATAATTGCTATAGTATTCACTTAACAAAAGAATTGCCTGCACCAACGTAAACGCTCCCAGAAAAAAAGTAATCAGCGTCAGTACACGCACCGGCATTCCCCATTTTTTATCCTGCAATGTAATTGTGTGGTTTTCGTTCATCTAAATCCCTCCTGCATAAATATAATTTTAATTTTATAACCAGTTTTTCTGTATCTCTTTAACTAGTTCTTCAAACATATCGTAGTATTTTGTTTTAGCCTGACATATAATATCCAATGCGATTGCCTGATTATATGCATGTGCAACATTATTTCTTGATGTAAGCGCACTTAACCATAATTCTTCGTCTGCTATCATTCCCGCTTTATATGCCGTTTTCAATACTGTACGTGGCGAACCTGTCGCTCCCTCTGCGTAACCGTGATATGTTAAAATCTCTTTCATTGCTTTCCATGCTTGTTCAAAACATATCTCATACAAGCCAACCATCCCTGTCATTTCCACATTTCCATATGGTTCCTGATAAGAATAAATATCCTTTAAATTATGAATGGCAGCCTGCAAATTATCGAACTTTTTCATATATCACCATTCCCTCCCGTTTTATGGACTCCAGCAATTCTGCCTGAATCGGTTTATCCAAATCCAGCACGTCAAATTGTAACAACGTCGGAGTTTCTTCGTCCACCTCTAAAATAAACCGACTGCTATTGCCTCCATAAAATGCCAAATCTATATCACTTCGTTCTTTATAATCTCCTCTGGCACGCGAGCCAAAAAGAATTAACTTTCTTACATCATTGTCCTTCGCCAGCTTAATTATTGCTTGTAAAACGTTTTGTTTGATACCTGTCTTCTCAGATAACTGCATCATTTTAACAATCTCCTATGCGTAATATTCTTTCGAAAACACCTTACCAGTTATTATACACCAATTTACATTATAAAAAAACAATTAATTTTACCTACGAGTATAATAAGTAACCAAAACACCTTTTTTTACTTGCAGATAAACATTTTTCTTCATCCGTTTGTTTACTTTTTTTATTTTTTTCAAACTCATGGTAACCCTTGTTTTTCCTCTATCCCATTGCACACTTTTTACTTTTTTTGCAGCCAAAAACCTGATGGTTGACTTATCGAGCTTCAAAGTAGTATTTTTCTTTGATTTGCTTTTCAGTCTGACCGTAATATTCTTTCTTTGTCTGCCTGCCTTTTTCAATGCCTTTTTAACTGCTTTTTTGACAGAACGGCTGACATTTGAAGTATTTTTGCTGCCTGTTACTTTTACCACGACTACAATATTTGTCGTTTTTTTCAAGCCCTTCTTCTGCTTTATTGGAGTTGCACTAGGTGCCATTGTTGGCGTCACCGTCGGCGCTTCACTGGGCGTTATTGTCGGGGGCGCCGTTGGCACCGCATCAGGCGTAACTGTTGGCGTCGCTGTTGGCACCGCACTAGGCGTAACTGTTGGCGTCGCTGTTGGCACCGCGCTAGGCGTAACTGTTGGTGTCGCTGTTGGTGTCGCTGTTGGCACCGCACTAGGCGTAACTGTTGGTGTCATCGTTGGCGTTTCCTCCGGCTGATCGGACTTTACCTGATAGTAATATGTAATATCGGTATCCGCCTCTGTCACTTTCAATTCATCTTGATTCAGGCTGTTTCCAGCCAAAATATATCCAGACAATTCCGGATTTCGCAGTATATAGGTAGAATTTTTCGGTACATACACAGTTGCCGTATCTGCACAAGGAAGCAAGGCACTTGTCCCGTCTGCATTCTTTACCTGATAATGAATGTTAACTCTGCTCCATTCCTGCTCCGCCGTTTTATCCGTTGCCAGCACTTCTCCCGTATCCACATTGATAACTTTTCCATCCAGCCTATCACCATTTGACAAGCCATACACATCCGAAAACACAATAGAAAGTGATTCTCTTGCCTCATCCGGATTGTATGAATTACTGAGTGCCGGAATCGTGTAAGTCTTTTCTTCCTGATACTTAACTGTTTTACCATCGGCTCCAATAATCTGAAAGCTCATTTTCAAATGCTGCTCTCTGTTTACCAGATTTTGTACCACGGTGCGAAATTCCAAATCCGTATTGTTTGCCTTTGTTATATTTTTCTCGCTGATTCTATATTTTTCACTATCCCGGTCTAATGTTCCCGTTTTACTGTGCGGAATTGAAATTTCAGGATTACTGACATAAATTTCTGCCGGCTTACTGACATAATCCGTATTATTTAACTTCCTTGCCAATTCCATTTTACACACTTCACAGAAAGGCTGTCCCAGCCATCTCATCATACATTCGCGGCTCGGTGCAAATGCGGTTTCCGTTCCTGCCATTGTGACACCAATTCCTCGAAATCCAAGCATTTTACTCCATTTAATCGTATCCGGATTCGAGGTGTCCGAAGTATTTGGTTTATTCGTGTATCTCTCGTACTCATCCCCCAATCCACCAATACTATGAGCTGTTTCATGTGCCATAACCATCCCATCTTCATTGTCCTCTGAATTAGTGGAAAATGAAAATAAGGAATTTACTGAAGCACCATAACTGCCCTCTGAATTACACAGCACATGAATTGTTGCAACATTAGCCCCCCTGTCCAGATAATTTTGCTCCAAATCTTGTCTTAGTTCTTTTGCCTTCTCATCCCCACCATTTGAAAAGCCAGCTGCTTTTCCGTAGACTTTAACGTGAAAATAAGTATCTGCATTCTTGCCCCCATACACACTAATTCCGGACTCGTTAGATACAGCCTGCACTGCATATATATTTATGTGGTCAGAATACTCTTTATACGGAGACCATCTTAACATTCCCTGTGCTTTCTGCTTCGCATCCTGTAAAAATTTGTGCTGTTCGTCTGCCGTGTAGCCATCTCCCATAATTACAATGACAAAATTTTCTTTATCATCACCTGTCTTATGAATCACATAGACCGGAAAAATAGTTTTCAATGTTTCCTCATCTTTCGCTTCTGCTGTACGAAGTGAAAACAAGGAAAATAATAATGCCATACAAATTAACACTGCTTCCCACCGTCTCAAGATTTTTTTCATTTGAACACCTCTTCCTATGTATAATTTCAAAACGAAACTGTATGGTCTTATTATATCTATTTATTTCCATGCTTTCAACTAGATTTACACAAGGGTTTGTGTCAAGTGTTCGTTGGCACTTTTTTTATTTTCCGTAATTCCGTAGAAATTACTGGAATACAAAGGAACCGGCAGCGAACATTTGTCACAAACCAATCCTTCCAAACTCGCTTTTTCTTATTTTTACTGGTAAAATTCATCCTTTAATATCGCAATCAGTCATGAATATTTTTCCATCCTTTGTGCATACTAACAGAGGAAATGGAGGTAATTACGATGCAATTAACAGAACAGGAAACCAACGTAATCAAAGATTTACAGACACAGGAGAAAGCATGTGTTGACAAATACCGCTTTTATGAGCAGTCTGCCCATGACGAAGAACTAAAAAACTTATTTCACCGCATTGGTGATGAGGAGCAGGAACATTTTGACTCCTTAGGCATGGTGCTCAAAGGTGATGTACCAAATGTAAGTGCTGCCCGCAGCGGTATGGAGGGATACACGCCTTCCGAAAGTTACGCAGCAGGTAACAACTCCGAAGAGAAAAAACATGACCAATTTTTATGTACCGATTGTATTGCAACAGAAAAACTCGTTTCATCCACCTATAATGATGATGTTTTCCGTTTTTCTGCCAGCAATATCCGAAGACTCTTAAATCACATCCAGACAGAAGAACAAAATCACGCAGAGATGATTTATAAATACAAAACGGCAAACAATATGGCATAGCCTGTCATAGTTTCCCCTCGCTGCGCATACAATGATACAAGGGTACCAAAGTCCAGACTCGTTCATGCTTGCATGATAAGAGGTTGGACCTTGGTACCCGCCAAACATGAGAAAGTAGCGATTTATGCAATAAATCCGCGGATTTCGAATGTTTGCAGGATTGCGGAAGTTGTAAAACAACGGAGCAATCCGTATCATTGTTTGCAATTCAGCAAGGCACAAAGTCCAAACTCGTTCATGCTTGCATGATAAGAGATTGGACCTTGGTACCCGCCAAACATGAGAAAGTAGCGATTTATGCAATAAATCCGCGGATTTCGAATGTTTGCAGGATTGTGAAAGTTGTGAAACAACGGAGCAATCCGTATCATTGTTTGCAATTCAGCGAGGAGGAATATTATGATACAAATTTTCAAAAGAAACAAGAAAATCACAAAACTATTTTTGTTACTGTTTTTTTTATGCTGCACTGCTTTTCTTCTTATTTTTTACATAGAATCGGACAAGCCCATAACAAAGAAAAAGCAAACGGCATCAAAAACAACTGCGGACAAACCAACATCCATTTCTTATTGTGTGACTTCTCTTCCTGATGAAGAAGAATCGACATTGATTTATCATCCGACGGAACGTGTTTTGTCTCAGTTTATTCGCAAAAAAAATCAATATATCCGAAATATCTGGGATGAAAAATCCGGTTGGACGACTAACGTAGAATCATGGAAAATAAAGAAATCCGAAACACTAGAGCATTTTTCGTATAATACGAACGGGGCTCTCTATGCCTGCAAAAAGAAATGGTCAAAAAGTAAACTAGTAAAGCAATCCATTGTCTGTCTGCGAAATAACGGCAACATAAAAAATATAAATCTCATCCACTTAAACAACAAACAAAATATGGATGAAATCAAAGATATCCGGTGTAATGGCACTTCCATCGCCATCACCTATCAATACGGAAATGTAACAATATACAATTTATTAGAACGACTGGCATTTGGCGGCAGTTCCATAAGCGGTATGCCGGGGGAAAATATTTTTTATGATTTGCATTATTTAACGATTGAAACAAAAAAAACGACCGAAGAAATTTATCTGCGCGACTATGATATCCGCTCCGGTGAGGTCACACACACATTTCCACTGGGCAGTTTTGCACAAAAAAAAGAGGATTTCCACATCACAAATCTTGGAAACACTCTTTATGTTCTGACACCTCGTGGCTTGTTTCGCGGAGAATGCAAAAGCAGTTCCCTGCAAAAACTGCTTGCATTCCGCGAATTACAATTACCACCGCAAAGCAACATTTTAACCATATTTTCCGGTTCTGCCGATTCGCTCTACCTCGTTATCAAAGAAGCAGACGGCAGCAAATCCATTCGGCTTATTCATCTTCCAAGCCAAAATCTTTCAGACCAAAATCATCCCGAGTCAAAGCATACTACACAAAAGGTCTGACACGGCTATTTGCCGGAAGAAGTGTCCTGCGAATTTTGTCCGGGCTGCCCCATGGCAGACATATCAGAAACAGTAATACTTGTTGCCTTCTCACCATCCGTCTCCACACTGACCATGTCTCCCGGATTGATTTCGCTTACCGATATTTCCGTACTTTCCTCACCTGATTTCTTATATATCTTAGTATCGCTGTCAATCTGGTAAGTCTTTGACTCACCTTTCTTTTTACCGCCATCCTTCGCATCTGCCGGTGGGGTTCCCTGCGGTTTATTCCCCTCGATTCCGGCAGCTCCGCCACTTGCTGCTTCCGGCTTTTTGTCATCCTGCTTATCCATAACTTCCATCACTATCTGCGTGTCTGAAACACTTGTCACACGCCCCATTACTGCATTTGCTGAACTCTCACTATCCTTTAAACCACATCCGGAAATGGTCCCTCTGTGTTTAGTCTGTGTAAAATGTGTGACCGATTATTTTGCCTGCAATTCGTCCAGTGTCAAATCATAGGCAGGCAGAAAATCCTGCATAAACACTTCAACTTCTTCCATATTCATATCATGTAGTGCTTTTTTCGTTGTTTCGTATGCCGTCTTAAATTCCTGATTGCCGGAATTTAATTCCTGCTTACATTTAATCAGTGCAGATAACTTATCTGCCGCTTTCACAAGACGCCACTCATATGCTTTGTCCTCCTGCGGGAAAAACAATTTCTCATAATGCTTTTTCATATAATCCGGCAGTTTATCCACCATCTTTTTACTCGCAACATACTCCACCCGTTTATAAGCTTCTTTGATATCATCATCATAATACTTGACAGGCGTAGGCATGTCTCCGGTAATGATTTCATTCGCATCGTGATACATTCCCATGAGAGCAATTTCATTGGAATCCACGTGTTTTCCGAATTTCTCATTGGCTATGAGTGAAAGTCCGTGCGCTAACATCGCAACTTCCAGCGAGTGTTCACTAATATTTTCCTGAATAGAATTTCGCATAAGTGCCCATCGCTCAATATTTTTCATGCGCGCCATCATTGCAAAAAATGAATACATCCTAATTCTCCTTCAACATCTTTTTCATATAGTAACCCGTATAGGATTCTTCGCAGTCAGCTACCTGTTCCGGCGTTCCCTGCGTAACAACCGTACCGCCGCGGTCACCGCCTTCCGGTCCCATATCAATGATATAATCTGCCGTCTTAATCACATCCAGATTGTGTTCAATAACAACTACCGAATTACCGCCTTCGGTCAGCCGCTGCAAAATTTCAATCAGCTTATGAACATCCGCAAAATGAAGTCCTGTCGTCGGCTCGTCCAAAATATAAATAGTCCGCCCGGTACTTCTCTTACTCAATTCTGTCGCAAGCTTGATGCGCTGAGCCTCACCACCGGACAACGTAGTCGATGGCTGCCCTAATTTGACATATGACAATCCCACATCATACAACGTCTGAATCTTGCGGTGAATCGTCGGAATATTTCGGAAAAATTCAAGGGCATCTTCTACTGTCATATCTAACACATCATAAATACTTTTTCCCTTATACTTAACGTCCAGTGTCTCACGATTATACCGCTTTCCACCGCAAACTTCGCAAGGGACATAAATATCCGGAAGGAAGTTCATCTCAATTTTCAATATACCGTCACCACTGCATGCTTCACAACGGCCGCCCTTCACATTAAAACTAAAACGCCCTTTCTTGTATCCTTTTGCTTTCGCATCCGGTGTCGAAGCAAATAAATCTCGTATCATATCAAATACACCGGTATAAGTTGCCGGGTTTGAACGAGGGGTTCGTCCAATCGGAGACTGGTCAATATTAATTACCTTATCTAACTGCTCCACGCCTTCAATTCCTTTATGCTTTCCCGGTATACAGCGTGCCCGATTTAATGTGCGGGTCAGACTCTTACACAAAATTTCATTCACAAGAGAACTCTTCCCGGAACCGGAGACACCGGTCACGCAGGTCATTACCCCCAGAGGAATCTTGACATTAATATTTTTCAGGTTATTTTCGCTGGCACCTTTTACTTTCAGATAACCTGTCGGTTTGCGTCTCTTTGCCGGCACAGGAATCTGCTTTTTCCCACTTAAATAAGCACCTGTAATCGACTCCGGCACTTTCATCAAATCTTCTGCCGTACCGCACGCAACTACATGTCCGCCATTTTTTCCTGCCCCCGGTCCGATGTCCACAATATAATCCGCCTCACGCATGGTATCCTCGTCATGTTCCACGACAATCAGCGTATTACCAAGGTCACGAAGTTTCTTTAACGTAGCAATCAACCGGTCATTATCCCGCTGATGCAGACCAATACTCGGCTCATCCAAAATATAAGCCACACCGACAAGTCCCGAACCAATCTGTGTCGCCAGGCGGATTCGCTGTGCCTCTCCACCGGAAAGTGTAGCCGTCGCACGTGCCAGTGATAAATAATCAAGACCAACATCCACCAAAAATCCCAGGCGGGAACGAATTTCCTTTAACACCAGACGTCCAATCTGCTTTTGTCTGTCGGTCAATGTCAATTCATCCATAAATTTCTTCAAATCAATAATGGAATATTCACTAATTTCTGCAATGTTTTTATCCCCCACCGTAACCGCAAGGGATTCTTTCTTCAACCGCTTGCCGCCGCAGACGTGGCAGGGCGTAATCTGCATAAATGACTCATATTCCTGCTTCGTAGTCTCCGAGCCGGTCTCACGATATCGCTTCTGCAAATTACCAAGCAGTCCCTCAAACGCGATATTATAAACACCGTGTCCATGTCTGCCGGTATAATGAACTTCCACACGCTGACCGCCGGTTCCATACCAGATTAAGTCATGAACATCCTCCGGATATTCGCCATACGGTGTATCTAAATCAAATCCATAAAACTCTGCCATCGCATCCAAAATTGCACGGCTGTAGCTATCCGGATTTACCACAGACTGCCATCCCGGTGCCGCAATCGCTCCCTGCGCAATACTAAGCGTCTTATCCGGAATAATCAAATCCTCATCAAACTCCATCCGGTAACCGATTCCATGACATTCAGGGCACGCACCAAATGGATTGTTAAACGAAAAACTACGCGGCTCAATTTCATCCACATTAATTCCACAGTCCGGGCAGGAAAAACTCTGACTGAAAGAAATTTTTTCTCCTCCAACCACATCGACAACCAATAAGCCATCAGCTAACTTAAGCACCGTCTCAATGGAATCGGTCATTCGCTTTTCAATTCCTTCCCGAATCGAAAGTCTGTCCACTACAATTTCAATGTTGTGTTTTTTATTTTTCTCTAACTTGATTTCTTCATCCAGTGAATACAAATTACCATCCACGACAACGCGCACATAACCGCTGCGCTTTGCCTTGTCTAATACTTTTACATGCTCTCCTTTGCGGCCACGCACAACCGGGGCAAGCAGCATAATTTTCGTACGCTCCGGCAATTTCATAATTTCATCCACCATCTGGTCTACCGACTGTTTTTGGATTTCCCTGCCACACTTCGGGCAATGAGGAATTCCAATTCTGGCATATAAAAGACGGAAATAATCATAAATTTCCGTAACCGTCCCTACCGTAGAACGTGGATTACGATTCGTCGATTTCTGGTCAATCGAAATTGCCGGTGGAAGTCCTTCTAAGCTCTCTACATCCGGCTTCTCCATCTGACCTAAAAACTGTCTGGCATAAGAAGATAATGACTCCATATATCTTCTCTGTCCTTCGGCATAAATGGTGTCAAACGCCAACGATGACTTTCCGGAACCGCTTAAACCGGTCAACACCACAAATTTATCTCTTGGAATATCCAAATCAATATTTTGAAGATTATGCTCTTTGGCACCTCGTATCCGTATTTCTCGCTTTGTATCCATACTAACCTCCATCGCTTTTTTGCTTCTAAAGTTCACTGCGGATTTCCTCTAAATGCTTTTTATATTCAATCATCCGGTCACGCAGTTTGGCAGCCTTTTCAAAATTCAACTCAGCCGCTGCCTGATTCATCTGTTTCATCATCTTAGCAATATGACGCTGCAATTCCTCAAAACTCATGGATTCCGGATCTTTCTCTTCTTCCGTAATATCCGTACCTGCTTTCTTTGAAATACGGATTCGATCGCGCACCGCCTTCTGAATTGTCTTTGGCACAATGCCGTGTTCTTCATTATATTCTTTTTGTATCTTGCGGCGCCGCTCGGTTTCATCAATTGCCGTACGCATGGAATCGGTAATCTTATCCGCATACATAATAACATGTCCTTCCGAGTTTCGTGCCGCACGTCCAATCGTCTGAATCAAAGAAGTTTCCGAACGTAAGAAACCTTCTTTGTCCGCATCCAGAATCGCCACCAACTGAATCTCCGGAATATCAAGTCCCTCTCGCAACAGGTTAATTCCGACTAAGACATCAAACACATCCAGACGCATATCGCGGATAATTTCTGAACGCTCCAGCGTATCAATGTCCGAATGCAGATACCGCACGCGCACCCCGACTTCTTTTAAGTATTTTGTTAAATCCTCTGCCATTCGTTTTGTCAGCGTCGTAACGAGAACCTTTCCCTTCTTCTCGGTAACCTTTCGAATCTCTCCGAGTAAATCATCTACCTGTCCTTTAACCGGTCTTACATCAAGTTCCGGATCCAACAGCCCCGTCGGACGAATAATCTGCTCGGTACGAAGCAGCTCATGCTCTGTCTCATACGTCGAAGGCGTTGCCGAAACAAACATCATCTGATTAATATGCCCCTCAAATTCTTCAAAGTTCAGAGGGCGGTTACTTTTGGCAGAAGGCAGGCGGAATCCGTATTCTACAAGCGTAGATTTTCTCGACTGGTCCCCAGCAAACATCCCGCCAATCTGTGGAATCGTAATATGCGACTCGTCCACAATAATCAAAAAATCATCCGGAAAATAATCCATCAAAGTCATCGGCGTTTCCATCGGCTGTAACCCATTTAAATGCATGGAATAATTCTCAATACCGGAGCAAAAACCGGTCTCTCGTAACATCTCAACATCAAAATGTGTCCTCTCGGAAATCCGCTGCGCCTCAATCAATTTATCCTCACTCTTAAAATACTTCACGCGCTCATCCAGTTCTTTTTCAATTCCCGCAATCGCACGCTCCATCTTATCCGGTGCCACTACATAATGAGATGCCGGAAAAACAACCATATGCTCTAAGTCCGCCGTCGCCTCTCCGGTCACAACATCAATTTCCTGAATCCTGTCCACTTCATCCCCAAAGAACTCAACCCGAATCGCACGGTCACTTGCCGATGCCGGAAAAATCTCAACCACATCACCACGCACACGAAATGTGCCACGATGAAAATCCATATCATTACGCGTGTACTGTATATCAATCAGACGCCGAATCACCTCATCCCTATCCTTTTCCATGCCCGGACGCAGAGAGACCGTCATATTTTGATAATCGATTGGACTACCCAGTCCATAAATGCAGGAAACACTCGCAATAATAACCACATCACTGCGCTCAGTCAGTGCCGCTGTCGCCGAATGGCGGAGTTTATCAATTTCGTCATTGATTGCCGAATCCTTTTCTATATAGGTATCCGTCGAAGGCACATAGGCTTCCGGCTGATAATAATCATAGTATGACACAAAATATTCTACCGCATTCTCCGGGAAAAATTCTTTAAACTCACCATACAACTGAGCCGCCAGTGTCTTATTGTGTGCAATCACAAGCGTCGGCTTGTTCAATTTTTCAATCACATTTGCCATCGTAAAAGTTTTACCGGAACCGGTAACACCAAGAAGTGTCTGAAACTGATTTCCTTCCTGAAATCCTTTTACAAGAGCATCAATTGCCTGCGGCTGGTCACCGGTCGGCTGATATTCGGAATGTAATACGAAATGGTCCATCGTTTATTTGTCCACCTCCGTCTGGATGAATTGATATAACAACATAGGGAACAAATCATATGATTCATTCCCTATCGATAGGTCGTTCACTACTCGTGATACAAGTATAGCACATTGAAAATTGTATTGCAACGAGAAAATGAACATTTGTTCGTTTTCTGTTTTTTCATCCACCACACCGACGCATTTAAGACCGCTGCAAAAATCACCCACAAAAGATAGGGAACCTGACGCAACGCAGCCACCGGGTCAATGAGCCGCCATAAAAAAGCTATTCCAGTCCTTTACGAAACCGGTCAATCATCGTTGCCGTAAGGCTTAATAGATTTTTATCTTCTTCAATTTTATCCCGCTTAACAAAGTGCGCCGTTGCAAGTTCCGTTTCGTCCATTGTAATCGAAGTAGCGCCATCTACTTCGCAGTAATAGCCAAGTAAAAGATTCGAGTCAAATCCCCACGGCTGGCTGTCAAAATAACGAATATTTTTCACACGAAGCCCCACTTCTTCCTGCACCTCACGCACGACCGTCTGCTCCGGTGTCTCACCAATTTCACAGAAACCGGCAAGCAGTGCACGCCCTTTGTAGGGACGGTCTGCATACGTGGAAATCAAAATAGAATCCTCATGAATTAACCCGATAATCACCGCCGGGGCAATCTTTGGAAAAATCAAATTTCCACAATGTGGGCACCTCTTCATCCGCTCCTTTTTATCATGCACGGTTTTTGTTCCACAGCGACCACAGAAAACATTATCACGGTACCAAACATACAAATGATACCCTGTCATCCCGGCAAAGCAGGTGTATACCGGGGCATTTCTGCGGAGACTCCGAATTGGTTCATAGGAAAAAGAAAAAATGTCCGATATAAACAAACCCGCTGATAAATCCCCCGGCATATAAAGAAAATAGCAGGTTTCATCAATCGAAAATAAATATTGTAATAAATGCTTTTCACACCCCAATTCACTATAGGTTGGAAGCACAATTTTTCCATCTTCAATACGGCACAAAATTTTGTCATCCGGTTTCCCATGTCCACGAAAAACAAGCACAAAATCATCCGGCTTCGGACTTTTTGCATGATAAGCATTATCAAACTTTTTTGGTGCAATTTCTTGTATCATAACCAGTTCTCCTTAAAATCAGTAAATATCTTAAATCACTTTTTTCATCTGCCAACGCCCGGACAAATATCTCACAACAAATAACAGCGAGCGGACCGCCCAGTCAATAAACATACCAAACCACACGCCTAAAATCCCCATGTTACATACCACCGCAAGTAAATAACTGCAAAGCACGCGGAACAGCCACATAGAAATAATTCCTGTCAGCATCGTAAATTTCACATCGCCTGCTGCCCGCAATGCATTTGGCAGGGTAAAACTGAGTGGCCAGATAAAAACAGCAATTGTACTAAACCAGCGAAGCACCTCCGCCGCCATCTGGGTTGCTTCCGGCGAAAGAGAAAATACCGATACAATCGGAACGGCAAATACAAACAAAACTAGATTCATGATCCAATCTCCCAGATAAGCAAACAACATCAGTTTTTTCGTGTATTTTTTTGCCTGTGCCACCTCACCGGCTCCAAGGCAGGTTCCCACCACGGTAATCAGGGCAAGCCCCATCGACATCCCCGGAATATTGGGAAATTCAATAATGGAATAACTGACTGAATTGGCCGCGATTGCCGCCGTTCCAAATGATGTAATCATACTTACTACCATTAATTTTCCGACCTGAAACATGCTATTTTCAATACCGCTTGGAATTCCGATACGGAGAATCCGAAGAATCATTTTTTTATTTGGAAGCAGTGAAGAAAATTTCTTTATCTGCAAAGGATTATACGGGTGGGCAACCAAAACGGTCATACAGATTCCACAGACAACGCGGCTCACAAGCGTTGCAAGAGCCACACCAAGCACCCCATAGCCGAGTGCCACCAAAACCGCATTCAGCGCAATATTAATCGCATTCATTAACACACTGAGTCCCATACTGACCTTGCTGTTTCCCACACTTCTGAAAATGGCAGCTCCCGCATTATAAATTCCAAGAAATGGATAAGAAAGTGCCGTTACAAACATATAAATCCATGCACTGTGCATAACCGAATCTTCTACACTTCCAAAGATTGCCGGTAACATCTGTTTTCCAAAAATAGCACAAATAAACGCTGCTGCCATGGAGAAAATAAACAACACCGTTTCCAACTGTCCTGCCGCATAAGCAGCATCTTTTGTATCACGCCGTCCGTTGTACTGACTGCAAACGACGGCACCTCCTGTCGCAAGTGCCGCCATTACCTGAATAATCAATAGATTAATATTAGTCGTAAGTGCCACGCCGGATACCGCTGCTTCTCCCGCCTTGGAAACCATCAGCGTATCCACCATGCCGACCATTACATTTAAAAACTGCTCAAACATAAGAGGCATCACAAGTGCCCTTAGCTGTTTTCCTGTGTACATCATAATTCTCATATCCTTGCTTCATTTTCAACCATAGTGTACCACAGGTTTTTCTTCCTTTCAACTACCTAGTTATAACCGATTGCCATCAGGGTGAACTTCTTTGATTCACTTTCATCATTCATGCGAAGTTCAATTGTATGCTCTGCCTCGGCATCCTCTTCGATGGCTACATATACTTTACCGTTGTTCCATCCGCTGGTATCATAACCACTCAGAGTTGCCTGAAGTTTGCCATCTACATACAAATCGGCAGAACCATATTCCACTGAATTGCTCAATTTGTAAATTAACGTAAGTGCTTTACATTTTACTTTTAATTTCAAAGCGTCCGTGCCGCTTGTTGACGTATGCATCCAGTTATCCGGGAACCATGCCGCACCTTTTTGTCCCTTATACTCGTACTGGAAAGAGCCCGTTGCATTATCATTCTGATTAAATCCGCCGGAAGTAAATGATGTAATTGCATTGTCCTTTGTAACATCGGTCTTAGAATCCAACATCTTCATTCCCTGGTAAGCAGATGACTTAACCGGTGCCATCGCATCCATATCGGTGATATTATCTTCTTCTGCCGTTTCTTTGTCCATCTTATCAAACATGCGTGTAATGCAGTCTGCCATCAACTGATAACCGGTGTTGTTTGGATGCAGGGAATCACCAAAGTACCATTTATAAAACGCTTCCTTATCACTTGTAGCAAAGTAGGAAGAAATCGCATTTCCCATGCTAATCATCGGCAAATCATAGTATGTACCAAACGGACGATAATCGTTTTCACATACAACACCGCCGCTTGCCTGTTTAAACACTGAGAATACAAGCACAACAGCAGATCCGGATTTCAACGCCTGACGAATCAGTCCTTCATAACCTTTTCCTGCAGTTGCCGTACCATAATCATTTACGGCAAATTCAATGAACAGCACATCCGGATGATCGCTTCCTTCCGGTAAACGGTCAATCACATCACGATTGTAACGGACCACACCAATATCGGATGGCGTTCCGCTCATTCCGGCATTAATAAAGTGAACATTTTCTCCATTGTTCTTTCCATATTTCACACCAAATGTTTTTGCCGAAACTTCCGCATAACACATGCTGTTTGGTTTTGCCAATGCGCCCTCTGTAATGGAACCACCAATGTAAGCAAGTGTGACATCTTTTCCGTCTCTCGCATTTTGGATTACCTGCTTGATTCTTGCATTGTTTCCGGTTGAGTACACACTGTCTTCAAGCATTTTCTCATACTCTTCGTCACTGACTTTATAGACATTATTCTGTGCTTTTCCGCTAATGATAACATCATCCACAAGGAATGAATCTGTCGCGGTAGTCATGGTGAGTGTCATCGCTGCATCACCCTGATTTTTCGGAATCGTAATCTCGCCTTTGAGCGTAGTCCATTTACCGCTTGCGCATGCTTTTCCTGCATCTGCGTTTGTAATCAGCGTAACGTCTCTTGCCATTCCATTCTGGTCAGTATAAGTCATACGAAGTGCAATCTTCTGGCTTTTTCCGGTATCCTGCTTTACAACAACGCTGAACTGATAATGTTCACCCGCAATCACATACTCGGGAATTGGAAGTTTTGCACCATCTGTTTCACTCGTTCTGTCTTTCACAAGAAGACTGTTCATACCGCCTTCTGTGTAGTTCTGTGAATTGGAAACTTCCAGTTTGCCACCAATCGGCGCAAATCCTTTGAGGTCCCCATCTTCAAAATAGTTACTGTATACTTCCGACGCAACCGGTTCCGGCGTCTTAATTGGCACTTTGGTCACCTGTGGTTTCTCCGATGGTGTGCTTGTCGGCTGATTTGTTGGTTTACTCGTCTGCACCAGTGCCTTCGTTCCCTTAACTGTCTTTTTCTTTGTTACAATAATCTTTACGATTCCGATTTTCTTTGTCTTTTTCTTATACTTTTCCTTCACCGTAACTTTGGCAGTTCCGACTTTTACTGCTTTGACCTTGCCGGAAGCCGAAACTTTAATTCTTTTGTTTGATGCGGTAAATTTGTATTTTGCTTTTTTCTTCTTATTCTTTACCACAATCTTTTTTGATTTTCCCTGCTCAATCGTAATTGTTTTCTTCGCAGGTTTTGCTTTCTTTGCTGCCGCACTGCTGTCCGATGCCGTGGCCGTTAATGACACAACCATCGCCACAGCCAGTCCGTGGCAAAGTAACTTCTTCATTTTTGCGCAACCCATAATTGACCTCCTTTATAATTTTGTATTTATATTATATGGGATTTGTATAAATTTTACAAGATGGCATTTTTTCATGTTCCGTAAATTATCAAGAAAACGGGTACGTTAAGTGGGCACTCCCGTTAAACAAACGCTTAAGGGTATCGGCATGTTAAATACACATGCTCAATACCCACGTGTTTGTACCCACTTATCGCAACCGTTTTCTTGATGATTTACTGGAATCCTGAAAAATTGATATCTAACACCGTATATAAACTAGTTCTTGTAATGCATTTTTGGGGGGCAGGGCATACTTTTTCTGACATCCACCTGAAGCCCTGTATGACAACGCTTTTAACATTTTGTGAAGATTTGCGTTGCATCTGAAGCAAAATATATAACATATCTTCTTTTTTTAATATTTCGCTGTATGCTTAGCAAAAAATGAGAATGTTGCTTTCACTATGAGGAACATTGAACACCGTCGGTGCATAGAGGGCGTATTTTGCCCTCAGGCACCGCTACGTGTGTTCTCTAAGCGGGAGCGGTTCCGAATGTGAAACAACATTCTCATTTTCTAGTTAATCATACAGTGAAACTAATTTATTCCAACCCTTCATTATAAATCCGATTGATGGCTGCCTGTGCCTGTTCCATCTCATGTTTTTTTATGATTCGGTCTCTGTCTTCTAAGATTGCTATCATTTCGTCGACAAGCTGTTCTTCTTTTAGCTCGGTCATGCGGTACAAATAGCCGAGCATTCGTGTCGCTGTATAATCGGTATTCATATATTTGTATGCAATCTCCCGGCACAGACTTTCGGCGAAGCCTTTTTGTAATAGTATTTCGTAAATTGCGTCACTTTTTCTTGTATCCATGAAATTCCTCCAATTTCAATACACTATTGCTCACCTGCATATTGCTACTTTCCAGACGTAACGACCGGAACAGATTTTTTTAACTTCTTTAGAAACCCGGCATTTTCCCAAAATCAATGCCATATGTGTAATACGTTCCCGTGTCTTTTCTCATAAGAAGTGCTTCGTTCATTTTTATGTATTCAATTCCTTTCACGAGAAATGATTTGCCAACGGCTGTGTTGTATAGTCCTTCGGTTAGGGTTTGGTAAGTAGGCATAGGCGCTCCTTTCTTAGTGCTTTTGGGGTTGAAATATTTAGTTTTAGTGTAGCATGTTTTGGGGGATGGGGCAATTATCTTCTTTTTATTTTTGATTGTAAAAATAGCACCTAACAATATCTGTTAGATATCCTCAAGTCCACTTTTTGACATCATCAATCTTTCACATCATATTCACCACGATTAAAACGCCTCATGGTTTCATTTTTCCCTTTAAGAACAAGATCTCTGTTGAGTGCCTCATGATCTGTGTGATAACCGTCTGGTGAAGTTCTATTATTAAATTTAATTTCATCCCAGTGACCTAACAGATAACATACGATTATTGTTAATATTCCACTAATTAATTCTGCCATAATAAATTCCTCCTTAATTGAATATTTTTTCAAAATATAGTTACTGCTGTTATAGTTTGTCACCCCTTCCTTCCCTTTCGATGCCTTTATCCTACCACACTTTGTTGTCCAATAAACATCCCACCAGGCATATTTATAACATATTACTCACTTTCATTGATGAAATCTTCTCATATTTTGCCAAGCCTAAAATCCTTTTTTTTTAAGTTTTTTACTTTGTTACCTCGAAACAAATGAGCTAAAAGTGCTGACTAAGCTTTCTAGCAGGGCCTTACCCCAAGTAGAATACCTCTGCCAGCTTTTTTATTGCACTATTATTCCTATACTGTTATATCAGATACATAATTTTCCAAATGAAGGAAGGCGTATAATTGAATATAAGTTATAGATACTATCATAGATACAAAATCAAATAACCGTTTAGGTATGTTATCAGATTAGAATTTTTGCTTACATTTTTTCTAAGTATATAGTATAGTACATGTGTTGAGAAAGGTGTATGTTTTCGGACTGCACTGGGGGAGTCACTCTGTGGCTCCCTTTTATGTTGCACAATTTTGACAGATGGCAGGCAAAAATTTGATTCTCGTAATTGCCCCTATTTATCACAATATTCTTGGTGCACTGAATGATGAAACATCGCAGTATTTTAAGCAGTATAAGACTAATTTTAGGTGGACCAATTAAGCTCTGTCAAATAGTTGAAAATCCACATCAACCAAGGTAAGATAGCCCTTCGTATAATCGAAATCACTTTTTATCCATTCCGCCCTCTTTATTGCTTCTTCATAATCTGACGGTTCCGGCAATTCCTTCCCGTCTTCCTCGTATGCTTTTCCTGTCATGCCAATAGCATCTCGTGCCATTTCAATTGCATCTACCAAATCATGACCTTCCGTAAAAATCGCAAAATCCGGCACATACACTAACTGCATTCCTTCATCTTCCCTGATAAATGCCGGATATGCCCGCTTTTTGTTCTTTTGCATAAAAACAACACCTCGATTAATACTCTTTTTCGATTTCCGTTTCAATTCCATACATAGTCTTGAAATATTCCAAATCAGCCGACGTTTTTATCAGCATAATTTCTCTCATTTTGCCTGTATGAATATTTTCAAATCCAGCAATCTGCTCCCCATTGCAAATGCTCGCTTTAATAATGGGCTTTTCATTTTCTCTGTCAAAATCTCCACTTGGCGCAGCCTTTTCTCTTTTCTTGAAAAATCCCATAGCAGCCACCTTCTTTCAGTTGGAATGTTTGGTCTTAGTGTAACATGGGTTGGGGGAGAGTGGCAATATAACACGGTTATAAGCACCTTTACCTTTTTCCCAAATAAAATTTACAAGGTTCTCAAACGGCATTCAGAATGTTCTTGCAGTTTCTTACCCATCATAATTTGCAAGGTTCTCAAACCAGATGAAGCAAAGAAATTGTTTCACTGGAGTTTCTTACCCATCATAATTTACAAGGTTCTCAAACATTTACTTCACTTAGCACACCTTCTACGATGTTTCTTACCCATCATAATTTACAAGGTTCTCAAACTTTTGTAAATCAGTCTGTTTCCCTTGCGTAGTTTCTTACCCATCATAATTTACAAGGTTCTCAAACCTATAATTTCATCCTTGATAAGTTCTTCTGGTTTCTTACCCATCATAATTTACAAGGTTCTCAAACTAGATACCGAACTAGATGGAGATACAGAAAGTTTCTTACCCATCATAATTTACAAGGTTCTCAAACTGGGTGAATTATCAAAAGACATTACGGAAAGTTTCTTACCCATCATAATTTACAAGGTTCTCAAACGCCAGTAAAATAATTATACATGTCCATGTTGTTTCTTACCCATCATAATTTACAAGGTTCTCAAACTGTAAATAATTCTAGCATCGTCAATCTGTAGTTTCTTACCCATCATAATTTACAAGGTTCTCAAACGAATATCTTGTAAATACATTCCGTGAAGAAGTTTCTTACCCATCATAATTTACAAGGTTCTCAAACATATTTACAATCGGCGAAATAGATAAAAGTGTTTCTTACCCATCATAATTTACAAGGTTCTCAAACACTCATAATATCTTCCTTTCTTGTTATTGTGTTTCTTACCCATCATAATTTACAAGGTTCTCAAACAAAGGTGGAAGATACTACAAACGTTTGACAGTTTCTTACCCATCATAATTTACAAGGTTCTCAAACCACGTTCAATATAACCGCCCCAATCAAAAGAGTTTCTTACCCATCATAATTTACAAGGTTCTCAAACTAATTACCAACTTCGTTAGCGTGTTTCCAAGTTTCTTACCCATCATAATTTACAAGGTTCTCAAACCGACGAAATTGGTGTTGTGTATTGCAACGAGTTTCTTACCCATCATAATTTACAAGGTTCTCAAACCGTATAAAGCGAAATTTTACGCTTATGCCAGTTTCTTACCCATCATAATTTACAAGGTTCTCAAACTGTTCCAACCGGTGCCAAAGGTTTTACATGGTTTCTTACCCATCATAATTTACAAGGTTCTCAAACCCAAAACGACATATATAGGCTGGTAGATGAGTTTCTTACCCATCATAATTTACAAGGTTCTCAAACGGTTTAAAATAGATACTTGGTTGGAAAGCAGTTTCTTACCCATCATAATTTACAAGGTTCTCAAACGGAGGAGGAAATATAAAATGAATAGAGAAGGTTTCTTACCCATCATAATTTACAAGGTTCTCAAACCCACTAGGCGGTATTGTTGAGGAAATCGGAGTTTCTTACCCATCATAATTTACAAGGTTCTCAAACTCAAAGACCAAAGGGAACAGCAAAGAGAAAGGTTTCTTACCCATCATAATTTACAAGGTTCTCAAACGGCGATAGGTTAGGTGTTACTAAAGTCGCCGTTTCTTACCCATCATAATTTACAAGGTTCTCAAACCTCAAATTTGCATTTTTGTCATCACCGAACCTACCTGTCTCACAACAGCGAAATTATGATTACACTTTATTTTACAATTAAACAGCGGTCGCTGTCAATAATATACACCTTTTCTTCGCCTATCATCTCCCCCTCTGCCATTTCAATAAGCAACAAATTAATCTTATTATAAAAAGCCACTTTATATAATTCCATTAATTCTTGTTTATTTAAATAAGCCTTAATATTAACTAGACACAACACCTTTATCCCTAGCAAATTTGTTAAAATATGCATGTACTCAACTAATTTTTCAACAAGCGTTACTGCCATTTCTTCAAAACGAACATTAAATCCTTTAAACAGCTCCATCCAATTATAATCCAAATCATAAACCAAATTTGCAAATGGACTAGCAACCACAAGTTTATCCAAAAGAACAATAGCATCCTCTGTAAGTTTCGCTTTATCTTCAAAATAATCTGGTGCAATTTCACCTAACTTAGTATATAATTTATTTATTATTTTTCGTTCATTGACGCTTATAGAAAAAGGGTCTATAACTAAAGCAAGCTTTTTATCAATTTTTTCAATTTTATCATTCTCTACTAAAACAAAAATCCCCTCCTCTCCATCTGATTGTTTCTTTAAACTGCTAACAATTTCTGTTAGATAACCTGCATTTTCAACAACCAAAACTGTCACATAATTCTCAAGCAATTCCATTTCTAATCCAAAGCTTGCACACACTAGCTTCATAAAATAATCAACCTTTCATCTGAATCCAGAACTTCATTTTGCTTTTCTCCAATTATACATTCAATCTTTGAATATTGTTTTTCTGTCACTTTCATTACCTGAATTAACCCTTTCTCCGGTTTATTTTTTCGAATACTCTCCACAATACCATCTGCTGCCGTTGTATTCTGTGCCAGCTTGCAATAAATACTTTCCTGCATCATAAGAAAACCATTTTTCAAAAGGTGCTTGCGAAATCTGGTATAATCTCTTCTTTCCTGTGCGGTTAATACCGGTAAATCAAACATTACAATTACTCTCATATACCTATAACTCATTCCGATAAAACCTTATCAGTGAAATGTCTTTGTCATTTAATGCATCAAAAACACTTTTTGTATAAATTTTAATTGCATTAATAACACATTCCTTTTTCCTTTCTAGAATCACTTCTTGATTTAACACTTGAAGCATCTCATGCTTTTCTTCTGACCCAAACTTTTTCCAACGTCGTCCCCTTACCATACGGTCTACTACAACTCGGTATGGTTCCATCAAATCTGAGGATAAATTGTAAGGATTAAACATGTTGTCATGAAATAATCCTATTTGTGTTATATAGCCATTAGAAACAATTTCTCGGTTAAAACATGACAGTATTAGTGCATAGCCATAATTGAGTGCTGCATTGATCGGACACTCCTCCGTTCTCGTAAAATCTTTGCCAAACAATGCATTAAAATACACTTTTGCAGCATGTCCCTCACGATTTGTAACATCTCCCAACTCAATTTCATTTATATACTGATATAATAATTCTGCTTCTGTTTTTCCGTACTGCTCTAAAAGTTCTGCTTGTTTTCGAATTTTCTCCGAAACAATTTCAGTCCACAAAGTAGCTTTTTCCTCTCTACTCCATTCCATTTGTCTCCGTATCTTCACACTTGTATCGTGACTTCCGTAATAAGGAATCAATTCCGATGACGGATTTCTCTTTTCATCACAAAAAATCACTTTGATTTTCTTTTTTACAAGTTCACTTAACAAATATGCAGTCATGGAAACAGCTGTACTTTCTACAACTAATATACCAATTTCGCTTAAATGAATTTTTATTGTCTCCTGCCCTCGGACTACCAGATAGCCAATCTGATAGTCCAATTTAGCAGTATGAGATATTACAACCGTCCGCCAACTCATATTGTCAACAGGTCAACTTCATTTTCGTATAGGCCTGTTATGGATTGATTGATAAGTTTAAACTCGTTGCAATTTGAAATATTTTTACTGATTTTGGTTGTACCAGCCTTTTTAGCAAGTCCAATCAATTCTAAATTAGCTCCCTGATTAATAAGTTGTGACAATTGCAATATTTGTAATAATACATATATCTGTTCTAAAATTGATAACTTATTAAATTTATCCTTCCCTATTATTAAATTTTCCCCAACCGGATTCGGACGCAGTTTATAAATACAATTCAAATGTTTCTCGCAAAGCAAATCATATAACTGCCTGTTTTTAGATTTGCTGATTGTTCCTGTCTTTTCCATATATTCATCTGTAAATTCTGCTCCAATCGCCTTTGTCATCTCTTTTACATATAACATCCACTTCCATGGCAAAATCATTTGAACTGCATTACATACAGCTAATTGCGCTCCCGTTCTTCCTGTCAAATACATATAAAAACCATTCACTTTTATTAATGAATACACTTTTATTTTTTCTATTCTCACATTTGGATTTTCATATCCATATGTTTCCGCAAAATACTTTTCCAACTTTTCATTTGTATCTAATTGATGCTTCAAATACAATGGAACAGGTTCAATTGTTCGTATTCTCTTCTTTTTCTGTGTATGCTCTACAAGACAGAAATAAGCGCCTTTTATGTCGGTGACCCCACCATATCGACAAACATTTTGTAATCTTGCATCACTTGTTTTTACTCCAATGTAGCCAACTCCATTTGCCTTTTTTGCCAACTGAGCACTTTTAATTCCCAACTTATTTTCCAGTGCTCCATGTACTTCAAAATTCCTTCTCGTAACCAATGGTGTATTCTTTTTCATCATACTCTTAACCATCGTAATGCTTTCATCATTTTTCGTCTGCCAGGCGACTTCGTCATTACGAACAACTGGATAATTGAAAATCTTATCCATATGATATGGATTTTTCTCTGGTGCTTTTTTATATTCTCTGATGAAGTTGTACGGGTTTTTAGTAAACTTCACATGATATACATTTCCCACCACAATGTTTAAATAGGCATCCTGCGCATGATGAAAATCATTCACATTACGGCATTTTAACAACTTATATTTTTGACGAAATGCACTAACATTTGGAGCCTTCACATAAACAATGTCCGCTTGTGGAAAGGTCTTTTTAAACAAATCAGTAATTGCCTTTGTTCCTTGTCTCGTTTCTACAAGCTGCCTATTAATAAATGAAACCCTCTCATCTTCCGTAAATTCGAATGTTCTTGTTAATCTTTCATATTTTTCAGCAGTAATAAATCCACCACTTTTCAGTTCATTCCAAAAGACACGGCATTTCTTTTGAATTCCATCCGCCAAAGGATAACCATCACTTTTATGAGCATTAATCTCCTTTTTTACTAAAACAAGGTTATTATCGATGCTGTCATCCTTTACAAAATGACGTGGATAAATATGGTCGATATCATACAAATTATCATTAAACAAATCATCCAAATCAATTCTTTCTCCGCTATACATACAACGCCCTTTTTGCGTATAATATAGATACAGCTTTTTACTCCGGAAATCGGCTTCATCTCTTTTATTGATTTGGTTGTATAATTCACGTTCTTCCTCCTTGCAATTCTTATACAGAGCAAGAAATTTATTTTTACGGCTTTCTGTTCTTTTCTTTTCAGCATTTGGATCACGTGCCATCTCCACAAACACACGGGCAGGTGCCTCACCCATCACCTCTGTAATTTCCTTCAACACCAAAATTGTCTGCCAAGTCATTCTTCTGACCGGAGCCGAAATATACAATTCGTCTAAATCCTCATAAACAATTTCGGAAAGTGTTTTATCTATAACTTTTGCTCTTTCCTCAATATTCTGCTTATAAGTAAAATTATCACTCTCAATAAGTTCCATTAAATTATAATTATCACTCCACATTTTCTGAATGACCGTAGACTCCTCCCCTGTGCTCTTATCTATCCCTTCAACTTTCAGTAGTTCCTTTGAAAGACGTCCCCAATCCTTAAATTTGTATCCTGCAGCCTGCGCAATCTGTTTATCGCTTAACACATCGCCGTAATTATCCTGTATTTTTTTCTTCACAAACTTCTTTGTATCACCGTATACCGTCGACCAAAAAATAATCTGCTCTGCTATTTTTTCTTGTTCATAAGTCAGCGTATCCACTCCAAAAAGCCTACAGAATTTACAGTAATTTGCTCTTTTATTTGTGAACCCATCATCTATACCAGAAATTTCCGGTGTATCCTGAGGCTCCACTTCTCCATGTGTCTGTAAAAATTCTATAAGTTTTGATTTGGTAACTTTTTTCTCCTTTTTCAACAAATACTCATATATGTCCTGCTTTAATTTAACTGAGATTCTTTCTCCATTAATCCGCAAATTGTTTAATTCATTTAGTACCATAAACTTCTCGTACAAAAGTGAATTTTTTGGAAGAACTTCTTCCCCTCCTATATAGGTACAGTGTTTTACCATTCTGGAGATAAATCTCTGAGCCGACTCCTCCGTATCTATTTTTTGCTCAAAATTCCAAGGGTATACTTTTCCAGCTTCTTTACGAACCGACCATACATTCTTGCTATACTTCATATCTCCATTGACAATTGGAGATATTGGTCCAATATAATATGGAATCTGAAATTCAAACATCTTAACAATTCGCTCACTAACAGTAAGATTGCTTTCATCTTTTTCCTTCAAAAATGGCAAATAATTTTCCGCATTTTCAAGAATCTTTTTCAATTCTTTTTTATGTATCTGGTTCGGAATCACACCATTGGAAGCTGTAAGCTGTTTTGGGAGAAAATTCTCTTTGCCAATTTCTTCTAACACATAATTTTTTTCTGCAGTTTCAGCAAAATCTTTGATATCTTCCCTTATTTTTTTAAATAAATCGTCCCTACTGCATTGAGCTCCTCGCCTTCTTTTATCTTTATCTGAATTAACAGAACCTACATACCCACTATAATTACTTTGGTTCATAATGCGGAACATCTCATTATATTTTTTCAAATCATTATCTTTATATAATTTTTTCAAGATTTTCAAATCTTTTTGATGCTTCTCATATGCTGCAACTCTGGCTAAGGATAAATATTTATACTCTCCATCTTCCCCTTTCATAATATTAGCAAGCAGACTCCAATCATGCATTTGTTTCATCGTACAAAACAATTCATAAGCACTTTCACTTAATAATTCTTCTGCCTTTTGACTTGTTTCATCGTAATTGCTATCTCGATAAGATATACTAAACTTTTTATCTTCGTCTTCCCATTCTGTATCCTCAAAGATTTTGGAAAGAACCCCTTTTAATCCACAGATAAGTTTTAGCATTTCAACTTTTTTCTTCTCTGCTGACTTTTTAATTCCGTAATGCTCAATAATTGCTGAATGCTTGCCAGTCTTGGATAATTCAGAAGAAGATAATGTTTCGCGCAGCCAATTATCCGAAATATCCTGTGAAAAGTCAATATCAACAACATCCTTTGCCATTTTCACAAAATTAGCATAGATATCCGCAAAATCATCATTCCCGTTCTCATCTAAATTGGCATTCAAAAAGTGTCCTCTATGTTTATATATATTTAAAATTGCTAAATATACCAATCTTACATCCTGCGGTTCTGTCGATTCAAGTAATTTTTTTCTCAAATGAAAAATTGTTGGATACTCTTTGTAATAATCAACATCGGTATACCCTGTATCCGCAAATAAAGCAAATTTTTGTTGTACCGTTTTATCCTCTTTCCAAAATTTGCTGTCATCCAGCCTCTGATAAAAGCCGGAATCAATCTTTTCAATCTCTGTTGCAAATAACTCCTTCAAATACCCAATTCTTGCTTTTTCCCTGTTTCTGCGACGTTTCGCCACCCGATTAGTTCGTCTTGCCGCAGCTGTATCCGCCTCATCAAATAAGCGAACACCCCACATGTCTTTTCCTTTTTTTCTCAAAAGTCGGTACTTATCATCTGTAACCGCCCATCCCAAACTCGACGTGCCCATATCAAGGCCAATATAATACTTCATAGCATTTCTCCTTTTCTGTTTATTTTTATAATTATATTTCAATTATAATTTTCAAAAACTGGTTGACAAAACTCACAACTAATACTACAATAGACTTGTAATTTACAAGGTGAGTTCAAATAAGGATTTATCCGAAATTGCATTTTGCCCACATTGTGTGGATTTAAAAAGACCGTTAGGGTCTTTTTTTATTACCTTTGCTTACCCTTATCAATCATGACCACCAGCTCAGCTGGTGGTTTCCTCTGCGGCTATAAGCCTGTGGTA